>Ga0256844_10000573_pt1 | contig 14162 bp, 24 predicted proteins | sample MusselsmetaG_FD_189100 | JGI IMG/M metagenome (GOLD analysis project Ga0256844, IMG submission 189100) | Mussel associated microbial communities from hydrothermal vent at the East Pacific Rise, Pacific Ocean - Mussels | ecosystem: Host-associated > Mollusca > Shell > Unclassified ... | reverse complement strand
CGTTAAAAATACTATACTCAACTTTCGCTTCAGCTACTACTCCACCCACTGGATGCAATGTTTTCACAGGTTCGGATATATGAATGTGCTTTAATTCCGATGAGACGGTGTCTAAGTCTTTTTTCTTTTCGTCTAGTGTGCTCATCAATTTTGTTGCATATTGCTTAAAGTCTGAAATCCGTGTGTCTAGCAAAGTTCTTTGACTCTCGATAAATGTCGTTAGTTCCGCTCCTTGCGTTTTCAAAGCATCTCTCAAGTCAATGTACTTTGCTACGAATAATGAAGTTTCCGCTCCCGCCAATGATTTCATTTCGTTAATCTTAGCCATGGAAAAGTCTGAAAATTCCGTCTTCTTCTTCTCCATGTCTGCGGATATTGTTTCCATTACATTTTTTATTTGCGGATAGTATTCATCCCTTATTTTTCGTAATAATGATATAAATTCTGGCATTTTGTTTTCCTTTTATATTTGACATTTGCTAATGTCGGTTAAATCATAGTGCTTGTCGCACGCTACTATTTCTTCGCAATTTACCATTTTCATCAAGTGACTATCTAATGATTCCATTATCTTGCGTCTTTCCACTGCACCTATTGTCTCGTTGCATTCGATTGTTGATAGTTCGCCTTCTGAAAACACTACATATGATTTTCCGTGATTATCTGCCGTTGAACATCCAATTGCTCCTGAAACGCCTACCGGTATTGAAGTCGATGTCAATTCCTCAAACTCTATCAAATCCCTTAGCACATTTGATTCTCCGTCCGTCAATAGGTGCGTCTGCCCTGTGCTGAATGCGTATATTAATTTATTGATGAAATTCTCATCCCATTTTATACACGTTCCAGATAGTGTGTAGAATATTTCGTATGGTTCCGTATACTGTCGCTCTATTGTTATCTTCGCGAGTAGTTCATCTATCGTTTCCATAGGCAATTCGTTTCGATTATCTTTCGTGTCTAATATTTTCGAATCCGTAATCATGGAAATATCCTTTGTAGTGGCGTTGCTTTATATTCTGAATCTTCATAGTTTCTTGACAAATTGTCGTTAAATGCATTAAGCTCCGCATAATATAAACCTATGTACAAATTCGCCTTTTGCGGTTCTAGTCCTGCGATAACCAATAATGCTGCCGCATCCAATAAGTCATCATCAATATCAATTTCCGTCTCTTCCGTTACTTTTACTTTTGTCGGATATACGATGTATGTTTCTCTATCTACTCGTCGCAATATTCTTCTATTCCCCGATTTGTGCACTATCAATTTAAGTGGCGTTGTAGCTTTCGCTATTTTTACTAAAGCACTATCTACTCGTTGTGCGAAAATTCCATCTATTTCGACGTCCCTGTGTCCAGATGTTTTAGATATTACTAATTGTGCAAATTGTCGTAAATCCATTTTGTCTCCTTAACTATAGCTATTGCCTAGTTTTTCAATATTGTTAATAGAACTACTAGTTCCAACTTCAGTCCCTCCTTCTCCCGATGGTGCCATTATAAAGTCTTCGTCGTTAAAGTTTGCTAAACAATCTACGTAATCGTCCTTTGGTGTTGTCTTCCCATTTTTCGTATATCCTAGTAATTGAGATATCAATGTTTCGCATTCGTCATACTTCTTATCATTCGGTATGAATATTCTACGCTTCTTAAATCTCGGCTGTAGTGATATTATCCTAAACTCTTTCGATTGCTCTGAATTATATACTAGCGGCTCAAAGAAGAAGTACATTCCCGTTTCTTCCATCTTCTCTTCGATGAATTCGTTAAGTACTAATTGTAGCGATGCTTTTTCCGCTCTAGTTTCCAATGGATTAAACTTTTTCACGTGATTGAATAATTTTTTTATCGTTTCTTGTGGTGGGAAATTCCCTCCGTCAATATCCAGTACGAATATATTCTTTCTCGAGTCTATTCCGACTGTCATTATCACCGTATCGTCGTTCTTCTTCTTCTTTCCAATTGCTAAGTCCATAGACGTGTAAATGTTCAATAGGTGTAAACTCGATCGTTTGTCCGCGTAACTATATCGTTTTATTTGGTCTCGTTTAAAAATTCGTGAAGAATCACTAACAATTTGTAGCATTCGCTCTCGCATCCATGAGTCTGACAATCCGAAACTTTCGGCTTCTTTATATGAAGCTAATACTTTTTCTGGAGTATGCAAACTCGGCCAACTTGTAATCATTTTTCCTGTGCTTACTGGAAATTCCATTGCAATTGGAAATTTGATTGAGTCGTATTCTTTTCCTTCCAGTGCCATACTCAAAATATCATCTTGTACCATTGGTGTTCCGACTAATATCTTTTTGAAGTGAGCCGTACTTACCGCTTGTCCTACCGACGCAACAAACCATTCGTTCAATTTATCTCGCACTTTTTGAGATGTCAAAATATCATCGACGAGAATATCGTCAAAGAACAATAACTCTAGTCTAAAGTTATCTTTAGTTGTTCCTCTTAGTGAATCGCCAGCTCCAATTGCTTGTAAGTGAACTCGTTGTCCATTTTGCAATTGAAAACAAATATGATTCTCTTTGTCTGCGATTATTTTTCCGCTTCTATCTCTTGCAAGCGTCATGCTTTCGTATAGTTGGTCTGACCCCTCCCACATCGATCGTATTCCTTTGAGAATATCTACCGCTTGCTTATATGTTGCTGAGAATATCGCCATATTGTGCACAAGTCCAAAGCCCTTCATCATTCCTTCTGCAGCCGTTCGTAGTGCTAATTGTTTTGTTACTACTGTCGTTTTCGCTCCCTCCCTATGTACCATTGCTTGTACAAGATTCTTCTCTTGTAGCACATGATCAATTATCATATAATGCATTTTTGGAGTCGCTGACGGTTCAGGAGGTAGCATTGCGTTACACCAAGAAAAATGTTCTATCGATGCACTTGTCGGTCTGTATGGTTTTGAATAATCTGGCGTTTTGAAGTTCTTGCCTGGAGTCAAGTCAATGATGTCTCCAGCTTCTATATCATTACTCATTCGAGAACTCCTACATCTATAATGTCACCTTCTTGCGATATCATTTTATTTTGTTGAGACAAATGTCCAATTCCCGCTAACAATTTATCTACCCATTCGTTACGAGTATCTTTAACCTCTTCTTCTTCTTCAGTAGGTCGCTTAGTTTCAATAACGTACCCCTTTAGTACCGTAGCCGCTTTTATTACTTCTGAATCACTTGCGTTTTCATCTTCAATTACTTCCATTAGCCGTGCGACTATCAATTCCGCTCGTTCTGGAGTTTTCAGTGTTGTATCTGGAGAAAAAATTATTACAATTTCTTGCACCCATTTCGAATTGTAAAAGTTTGTAGCTACGGTTTTCGCCTTATGTTTTTCTACATTAAAAGCTTTTGAATACGCGGACGTTCTACTGTCGCCACCTATCATGAATTTTACGAAGAATATTCCTTTCGCAAATCTTTCGTTATCGAGCTTGAACTTCTTGCGTATGTGTAATAGTTTTTTCTTGTCTTCCACTTCCATTTCTAGTGACAAGAGTATTTGCTTTAATTCTTCGTTTCCCATATTGTCCTCTTATTTTTTACATTGTTTGTAGTCCGCTTTATACCACTTCGTTTTTGATTCTTCATCTAAAAACTTCTCGAATTTTCCATTGATCATTTCGCCTTCTCTTGAGTTAATTTCTCTTGCGACTTCTACAAGTACTTTCTCTGGGCTATATCCGAGTTTCATAATTGCTCCGATTGCAAAAACTATAATGTCTGCATATGCATCGACCCTATCACTGTCGTTATGCATGCGTGCTTGCATTTCATTTCTCTTGTCTAGCGTTCTCATGGTTGTTGCCATTTCCATCAATATCGACTGAAGAATCATTCTATTTTCTTTTGGTACGTCTATGCCTATCGATTCTAACATCTCTTCCGCTATGTTCATATGTTCATTTAATGAACTATACGGTTTTTTGTCTAGTTCCCTTTCAGTTTGAAATCTCATAATTTCTTTAATGCTCATTGTGTTTTTCCTTATATTTGTGGTAATCTTGTTTTAGTCTACTTAGTAGATTCTCTTTATCGTGGTCGCATAAGATAAAATCTCTAGTTTCCATATCATAACAATGATACATTGTTGTCGTTTTCCCATTCGGTGGTTTTTTAACTATATAGAATAGTTTCTCATGCATCACTTTCATCGTTTTTTTACTCATTCGTTTAGGCATTAATTGAGAAGGTATTTTAATTACTTTTCCACTTTTCATTAGTTTCCAATTTTCGTCACTCATATTTTGCTTGTGTACCTTCATTGGAAATCCTACGTAAACTAATACGTATTCTCCAATATCGTCTACGAATGTTTTTCTTTTATTGTTTGGTTTCCAATTTCTTATTGTCTCCAATTCTTGTTCCGTCGGTTGATTGTGTGTCGTAAGCACTTCTTATCCTTGCTATCGTTTGTCTCGCAGAATCCAATAATAGTCTCGCTCTATTTTCAGCTTGTGTCGAATATCTTTTTGCGTCTTCGTGTCTTGCTTCGAAAAGCTTCAATATTTGTTCGTCGGTATAGCTACGTACTGCCATTGCCCACGCTTTGTTAGTCTTTTGTCGCTTATATTTAATAAAAGAGTTATCTGCCAATCTACTTATTGCAACAAAATTTAAGTCGCCTACTTGGTGTTTCTTCCACATTTTTCCTGTAATGTCCATTTCCGTTTCCTTTTTTTTGTATAGTAGAACGCTACACATTGTAACGCTCTGTATAAAAAACAATTAATTGCTTTCCGCTTTTTCTCTTATCTTTAATGCTTCTCTCTCGTCTCTATCACGATTTGCGTCTTCTTCTTTTTGTTCTATCGCCAACTTTGCGTTTTCCATAATTTCGTTAAGATATCGTTGAAGAATTCCTCTTGCTTTGATTCTGTCCACAACTTGTTTTTCTTTTTCGCCCGTGAAGACTGGAAGATTCAAATACGCGGTGTGAATATAGTTATCGATAAAGCTATCCAAGATTACCACTTGAAAATCTGAATTCTGGATGAGACGGTCAGTCGCCTCTCCCATTAGTATTGCCACGTCTTGTGGCGTTTGTGGTAAATTTTCCATTAGTTAAAAAGCTCGTCTAATTCGTCGTCTTTTCCATCTTCAGTAGTTTCCGCACCTTCAGTAGTCGTGGTAGCTTCTGCACCCTCACCGAAACGATTTTTCCAATTTTTAGAAAATGAATCCTTGAGCTTCTCTTCCGTAAGCTTGTAGTCTTTAAGTTCGTCTGCGTCAACTTTTTGTACCGCTTCTACTACTGACTTTTTACTTTTTGTGAAAGTTTTAGCAAGCTGAAGCTTATCTTTTTCTTCGTTGTTGTAGAAGTCGTGCTCAATGTATAGTGCAAGAATCATTTCTTTTCCGAGTGGTTCTGCAAATGAATCTGCCTGAATGTCTTCGCCTCTCATTTTTCTTGGTGCTTGTTTAATTGCTCCCGTCTTCATTCCCGCCACTTTAGCGAATTCCATCCAAGTTGCGTAGTTTGGATTATCTTTTCCTGACTTGAATGTTTTATCTATAGCAATACCGAAGATTACGCCTTTTGCAGACTCGCCTTCAAATGTAATGTCAACTCTATTGTTTCCGCCGTTGTCGGTTGATGGAAAAACGCCTGTAATTTTTACTGGGTGCATTCCCGTTTCTACTTTTCCGCCACCTACGCTATTCTCATTTGCTGCCGCTTCGTCTAAATTAAATTCCCATGTACTCATATTTTATTTCCTTGTTTTGTTTTTGTTTCGTATTTGTTGGGCTTACGCCAAATTGTCGTCAGCGTCCGTGTCGTCAGCGTCCGTGTCGTTGTTTTCTGTAACTTCTTGCCCCGTAAGTTCAGCGAGTTCGGCTTGTAGCTTTCTGGCTTTCTCTTTGTATGCCTCGATTTTTTCACGTGTCTTAGCAATTGACTCTTCTTTGTTTGCCAGTGTATCTAGTTGCTTTCGTAATGCGTCTCTCGTTTTCACGATGTCTTCTTTTGTTTTTGCTTCAGCTTTTTCAAGCATATCAAAACGCTTCTCTTCTCTTTTCTTTGCTGCCTCTTCATCTTTTTGTTCAGCGAGTCTCATTCTTTCTAAAAATGTCATTTCTGCCATGTATTATCCTTTTGTTAATTTGTGTTTTGTGTTCAGTATTTTGTCGATGAAACCTAAATCGTATAGTCGTAAAAGATGATAAAACTCATCTGGATATTTCGCTATATTATCTATCGTTTCTTCTTCTGCCATCGAAATGCCTAACTCTTTGATTGAGTATACAAACTTCTTTCGTTCTAGAATAGCTTCTTCATGCCGTGCTCCTTTCTCAAAATAGCGTAACAATGCCGCCGATATTTTCTTTTGTTTATCACGTATTTCCATAGAACTTGTCCACGTAATCTGCGACAGCTTTTAGGTCATTCGGTAGTTTTCGAGGAAACATTCTCGTTGGTGCTTTCGCTGTGTTCTTACGGTTCATTCTATGCTCAAGATACACTTTGTCCACGAATCCAGTTTCATCATCGAATTGTGGGTCTGTATACAATACTACCACGAATTCTTTTTCCGTCTTTCCGAATTTCATAGCTTTGCCATGTACCGCAATAAACTCACGGTTATCTCCCGATGCTTCGTCTTTTGTTTCAGTAATTGCTAGCATAAAAATGTATTTGCCAGTATTCTTGAGCTTGTCTAGCATTGTTTTTACTCTTACTGCATATTCGTTATATGCGTTCCATCCACCTACCGTATTCTGTAGATGAGCGTTAAGCATTTCTGTAAACGATGTATAGCTCTCGACTACAATATAGTCGTATTTCCTATAATCTATCTTATCCGTTCCTTTTGCAAAGAATGCGTCTAGTTTCGCATTCGCCTCTTCACTCAAGTCACCTGACATCTTAAGTAGCCAATCTAATTCGCTATTCCACTTTCCTACCGTCGATATATCTACATTGAGAAAATCTCTAGCATTTTCAGCTGGAATTGGCTGTCGTTCCGTATTCCATATAATTGTTTTTTCAGGAGGTAAGTTTTCGGATATGGTTTCGCCTTCTTCGTTGACTATTCTGCCAATTGCTGACGACTTTCCAGTTCCACTTCCTCCCACAATCGCAATCACAGGTCGTATAATTTCTTTATTTGCCATTTAAAACCTTTGCCACATATCTGGCGTCCATAATGTTATTCCGTGCTCGAATGAAAATTGATCCATTCTTACAAGTCGCATATTCATAATCGCATCGTCTTCAGATTGGTAAAGTGCTATCCATTCTTCGTATCCGTTATCTGGATTATCGATGAATGCCTGTGCCGCCTTATCTCCCTTGCCCTTTGCTCCTGCAATACCATCGGTTCCGTCACCTAATATCGATTGATAAATATACCAATCTTCTACATTGTCGCCTGGATACTGCCACTCTTGCTTATTATAGTCGTGTACCATTGTTGTTGCCGCTTGTTTTACGTCTTTATCAATTGCTGAAATTACGGCACCAAAGTCTCTTGATAGCGTAATTGCTAAATCGTCCGCCTCTACGCCTTTTTCTACTACTGCGATATCTAGTCGTTTGTATATTAGTTTTTGTAGTGCCAATACTTCTGGCTTTTTCGGGTCACGATTCGCCTTATAGTCTATTGACAATTCATTTCTGAATGTTGTTTTCGGCGACAATAGGATTGTCAATACTAAGTTTTCGTCACGATTCATTTTTAGTAGTTTTCGAGTTGCGTATACTTCTCGCTTAACAAGGGAACAAAAATCCATGTATTGTTCTTCGATATTTTCAGATGATAGCTTGCCGAATATCACTTTGTATATCATTGAGTCTGCGTCAATAGCTAATTGTTTCATGTTGTCCTCCTTAAGTGATGTTTCGGTATCATTGTGTTTCGTTTTTTTTGTTTTTCTCGTATTGACTCTATGTATGATTTGTATTTGCCATCGGCTCTTGGTGCCAAAATTATCAATGTCTCGTTTCTTGGTTTTCTTCTTGCGAATTCGTTAGGGTTGTGTATTCTGCATTGATGAGGTGGCACTTCATACAACTCAATTAATTGTCTTGCGGAAATATAGTGCTCATCATTATCGTTTTTACTTCTTACGTGTCCTGGGTATACCATGTATTGTTTTTCGATATCGGTAGATGAAAGCTTTCCAAAACTCGCCTTGTATATCATCGAGTCTGCGTCAATAGCTAATTGCTTCATTGTGTATTCCTTTTCTTGGTCATGATATTTTTTTCAGTTTATATCCTGCCATTGATATTTTTTTTGCTTTCTTTTCTTTGTTTAGTCTACGTTTTCTTCTGTCATGTATTGACTTTATATACTCTTTGTATTTTCCGTCTGCACGTACTGTCAAAACTATCAAGATATTGTTGTTCAATTCTTTGTCAACTTTCGTCATTGATTGTATTTTGCACTCGCTTGACTTTACGCCATATAGACGCATTAGTGTGTTTGCCGATACAAATATTCTCTTTTCGCCATCTTTTATTCTCACGAATCCTTCTCGTACTATGTATTTCTTCATTCTTTGTCCTTTTCATACATTTGTTTTCTTTGTAATGCCAATGTTCCTTCAACGTATCCCTCTCGTGGTGTTGCAGGCATGGCGTCTACTATTTCGTCTATTAGTTCTACGTTTTGTTCAAATGTAAAACCTAAATCGTGAGCGTGCGTCATTGCTCTATATATTAACAATGGTACTCCAGTTCCTTGTCTCGCTTCATATGCATACCAAAACTTCTTTCGTCTATTCTGCCATATGTCGTTTAACACTGCACGCGAAGTTATTCTTTGCACTTGTTCTTTTGCGGCACCAATTTCTTTTATCATTATTGACGCTTCTAAGTATTCGGCGTCTAGGTTTTCGATTATTGTTGCGTCTTTGTATCCAAACATAAATTGTGATTGTGGTAGGATGTCGATGTCTATCCCTAGAGTCGTTGACACTATCTTTAGAAATTCCATCCATTGTGTAGGTTCCAAATTGATTTCGATATCTAGTGGAAACACTAATCTAAATTTATACGGATTCGCATTGTCGCTTGTTCTTGCAATAATAAATGCATAATCTTCGTATATGTCCGCGGCTTCTTGATCCGTCATTCCGCCACCGTCGATATCCAGCACCAACAAATTCGTTTTGTGTCCCGTTGTGTCTTTGCTGCGTTTTCCACCTATGTATTCAAAAGGACAAAATGCCGTATCGTTTGATAATACTTTTCTTATATTTTCAAGTTGCATTCGTCCATATTTGTATCCATCTATAGTTTCCGACTTCGCTATTTGTATCTTTGCATCGCGTAGTGATATGTTTTTTCGTTCTGCCACTGCCTTGACTCCAGATACTCCTTTGACTGACATTCCAAAGTCTTTGGACTCGTTGAATTCTTCGTATACTAATTCGCCTTTATACTCTTTGATTTCTCCACGTTTACCTAATTTACTATTCGCTAATTCGATAATTCCGGAAATCTCTTTTACGTTTTTAATAAGCTTCTTCTTTATCATTACGTGTGGAGTTATTCCCGTCTCGCCTTCCATCATCATATCCATAAGTATTTCGTATTTCTGACGATTCGCTTTGTATTGAAACTTTGCCATGTGACCATTTAGCATTTCTGCCGCATGTATTGCTTCGAGGTAATCTTGCTCCATAATCATTTCGTGACCATTTAAAATAGCATATACACCCGATAGTTTCAAGGTTTTCCAAGCTCTATGTGATTGCTCAAGCATAATAGCGTCATTTGTAATCTCTTTACCTAACTCTTCGCAATATATATGATACGTTTCCCACATCATACGAGCTTCAGGAGATAGTAAGATTTCATTACGCTCATTTTCCACGAGTTCTTTTGCTAAGTCTGCAGAACGCTTATTAAGAAAATCTTTTAGTTTACTTGATATTTCTTTCTTCTTGTGTCGTCTTTCGATAAGTTCTTCCATCGTAGTAGCTTTTTCGATTATTCTTTCAAATACTGGATACGCAAAATAACTACGTCTTGCTAGTTTACTAATAAATTCCATTTCGAATTTCTTCAACACTAACTCGTCGTTAAGTACTCCGTATTCTGAGCCAATAAATAATGCACACATTCCCATGCCGTGTACTTCGTCGGATTGTTTTTCTTTGTCTTTTAACGCTTTCGATTTTGCTTCACCCTCATCAAATAATTGTGCAACAAGCTTGATGTTGTCAACTACGTCTTGTGAACTTTGCAATTCTGTCGCAATTTCATCTACGAATAAACTAGGCAATCCTAGTCCTTCACGCTTAAAATCATTGAGTCGTTGAATCATTCCAGCTTCAGTCGATAACGCATTCGTAAGCGGATTAAGCTTTACCGTTTCATCATTCGTCATTCGACTTCTTGCCACGAGTCGTCTTGCCTTCGCAATATACTTGTACCCATCGCCCATTGATTTTTCTAGTGCGGTTGTTGAACTTGTTTTCTTTGACCCTGAATGTGCCAATACGAAACCAATCATATTTACAGGTATCAAGTTATCTTCCGCTTCTTTTATTCGCATATGAAAGTGTGAAACAAATGTGGCAAGAGTATAGTTCGCGATAACGGTTTTCATTTCAATTGGTATTTCATCACCAAGTAAACCACGCATACTTGCCATTGCCACATTTTCGTGTTTGCCGAAAGCGTTCTTCTTCTCTAGCCAATTTCTAGCTAGTTCTAACGCTTCTATGTCTACGCCAAAATCTCTTTCGTTCTCGTCCATTTTCCCTCTTTCCATTCTCCCATTTGATAAATGGTGTCAATTCTAGTGTTATTTTTAGTTACTAATTCTCGAGTATTGATTATCCAGCCTTGTTCTCTTAGCCTGTGTATCATCCCCGCTAATCTATTTGTGCGAAATCCAACTTTCCCTTGTAACGCCATATTGTCGGAGATTACTCCTTCTTTGACTAGTAGTGTTTTTAGTTTCGTCGTTTTGGATTCAATCATCTTCTCATTCCCTTCTTATTGTTGTGTCTACTGTATACTTTTCAGTGCTTCTTCTCTGTCTCTGAAGAGTTCATGTTCTTCTAGCTTGCCTAGTTTGTGACCATGTCCTACGTTGTAACTTATCGAATAAGACAATTCTCCGCCCATTGTAGCGTCCTCTCTTGTTACGTTTACGGATACGTTTTTTATTTTCACAGACTCGAGAATAACCCTTGTTCCGTTGTGTCTTAGTACATAAGCTTTGTCGTCTACGTTGAATTTTGCTCCGACTATTTCTAGTTTTCTCACTTGTTGTTCCTTTTGTTTTTTGTTTGCGTCTTCATGAAAATAGAAAAACATTACTTCGTTGCTCCTATTTCAGTTACATCTTGCACTGCACATGCGTTTTTCCACGATGTATTTTTTGTGAAAAATGAATATTTTTTTCTTTTATAGTAGCCTGCAAAAATCTCAAAAGATCCACTTGCTTTGCTGTAGTTCCAAAAATAATACAATTTCCCAATATTCTCTTTTTTATTGTACCAAGGCTCAATGTATTGCTCTCGTACTTCGCTCCAGTTTACCAAACTCCGAATAAGCGATAATGGTATCCCTGCACCTTTTGCCGTTTGCGTCCAATTTGTTGATACTACTAGCGGAAATTCAAGTGTTTCTTCTACCATAGCTATTATTTTAGATGTTGGTCTATCGAATTTTGTCTTCATCATTTCCTCTACATTTTCCAATACTTCTTTGTATTCTTCGATGTTCTTTACTATTATATTTTTCATACTCTTTCCTTGTATCTTTTAGTTGCCGTAGACACATTCGGTGCCGTTATTCGTCGTCCATTTATCATGTATATATTATTAACCAATTCTTCAGTCCTAACCCGAATCAAATGTTCTCGCAATTTCCATACTGAATCGATACAATGTTCAATTGTAATCGCTAATACCTCTCTCGGTGAAAAGTCGCCAAACTCGTCAAATAATTCGTCCAATTCTTGTTTCGTTGTTCTTTCCATTTTCATTCCTTGTTATTTAATTAGCTATATATTCTATCCCCACAATGCACAGTCTAGCCTTAGTTTCTTGATAGCTTGCCTTGCTACTTCATCATTGATGCATAATTCTTTAGCTCTTTCGTATGCACTCTCTATCCCTTCTAATGTTTTCGTATTGACTAAGTCGACTAATTCATTTTGTAGTTGAATATCCATTCCGTTATCGTATCTCATTCTTATTCCTTGTTGTTTAATTAGCTATAAGCTTTATTAAGTTCATTACCAAATACTTCATATCCGCATAATGAACTCTAAAAGATTACTACCCGTGTTCTCTTTGTATCTCTACCGCTGACCATTTTGTTACCGTCCCCATAGAGATACAAACTTCGCAAAGACATCCAACACTCTTCAAGCATTGACAAAATCTACATGTTTCCATTTGTTCTCCTTTGTTATATTTTGTAAAATCATCCAAGATGACTTTACCAAGCATAACACTTGGTATTGCTAATGCGAAATTCTAAATGTATTTCGCTCCTTGTATTTTGAAATTATTTGTTCTTATTACTTCTTGTAATAACGCCGCTCTTGTTTGACTTAGTGTCTTATTTGTTCTGTAGTGTTCTGTAATTGTTTTTGTTTTGTGTTTTATTTGGGCAAGCATTATATTCTCATCTAAAACGCTAACTCCCGTTGCATATGCTTCAATTTCGGCATGCCAGCGATAATTACGACTAACTAAATAGAGTATTTCCGATAATCCAAATGTTCTATAAAATTGCTTTACATGAGTTAGTTCATGCTTCAGTAACCTATCGTATTCTTTTTCGCTTAATTTTGTTGGCATTAGCACAATAAACGCTAATGAAAAACCCCATTCTTTTAGCCATGGTATATTCAATACCAAAGCTGGAAAGATTCCATATACGAATTTGATTTTCATATCATTGCTTTTAGTAATTGTGCTAGTTCTCGTATTTCCCACATTGCAGATTTTGAATCACGTAGTTTTAGAAAGTTTGCTAAACAATCTTTGTGCACTGTCCATACAAGTTCCGTAAGATATGCTTCAGGTAATGCGAATTTTGTCTTGTCATTCGATATTCCTAGTTGTTGTAGTACTCTTTGCCACTCTAGTCCCGAGGAAATTATTAAATTTACATTATTATCATTTGTTAATTTGCAGTATTTTGAAACTTTATCGTAGTCGTATAAGCGTACACTTCTTCCGTTACTTATCTTGAAGGTCTTTTCGTCTTTTAATTCTTGCAATGTGTATCGTGTACTTTTCACTGTAATACTTGCACATCTATGTCGTGCTAATTCTTGTAGTAATGCTCTCGATATATTGCGAATTTCAAAATGATAAGTATCGCCAGTTGTATGCAATAGTCGTGTATCCTTGGATTCTTTGTATCTCCGTGTCTCTGTCATTGTTTCGCCTGACAGCATTTGAATATACGTATTTGGTAGATATTTTTCCATTTTCGACACATCCCACTTGCACATATTTCCAATAGCTCTAACGTTTGTTGTTACTATTTTCTTCTTTACAATTGAAAAGTTGTTCTCTTTAAACTTTCGTAGTGTTTTCTTGTGATTCGTTTCAAAATATACAACTAAATGCTCAAGTGTAGACGCATGCTTATTGTCTACGCCAACTCTTTTAACTCGCTTAAAATCAATAAGCAACGATTCCCAATTCGGTTTATTCCAACACTTTCCAATAGCGATATCTGCAATTTCGAGTGGCGTATATGTTAGTATTTGTATTTTCATTTTTTCTCCCATTCCGAACAATAAAAAGTTTGTTCACTCATTGCGGGTGTTTTGTATAGGTCTATCTCCAAAAATCTGCAATACTCTCCAGTTTCGTGCTTCCTATAGTTATCGCAATTTTTACACTTTTTCTGAATCGGTATTACGGCACAATTGAAAATAAAAGTTTCATGTGTCTTGTATTGCTCTAATGTTCTTACGTCTACACATTTGGCTTCGCTATTTTCCGTAAACTTGTCGAGATAAAGCACTACTGCGTTATCCTCATTCTTCCACTCGGTAAATTCATCGTTCTCTACTGCGACACGAATTTCTTCGTAATTTGGTATTTTCCAGTGTTTCTTATTTGCCACTTTTCGTAGTTGTCTCATTGACATTTTTTTTACTAGGAGCTTCACTCTTTTTCCTTTTCATATTATAGTGCATTACACATTTTCGTT
>Ga0256844_10000572_pt1 | contig 14168 bp, 14 predicted proteins | sample MusselsmetaG_FD_189100 | JGI IMG/M metagenome (GOLD analysis project Ga0256844, IMG submission 189100) | Mussel associated microbial communities from hydrothermal vent at the East Pacific Rise, Pacific Ocean - Mussels | ecosystem: Host-associated > Mollusca > Shell > Unclassified ... | reverse complement strand
TGCGTTATGTAAGTATCGATCCAGAGATGGGAATGTTTTTAGAGTTAACAAGAACCTCTCCTAAATTTTTAGAAAAACTTATGGAGAAAGAAGTTCCTGAAATTGGAGATGATTCAGTGCAAATTATGTCTTCAGCAAGAATTCCTGGACAACGTGCCAAACTTGCCCTGAAAACAGACTTCCCTAATATTGACCCTATTGGTGCAGCTGTAGGTGTAAAAGGTGTTAGAATCAACGCTGTGAGTGCAGAACTTAGCAATGAAAATATCGACTGTGTAGACTACTCTCCTATTCCTGAAGTATTTATCACCAGAGCCTTATCTCCTGCAATTGTACAAAGTATCAAAATCACATCAAATACAGATAAAAAAGCTGTCGTCAATATTACCAACGACCAAAAAGCAAAAGCCATTGGTAGAAGTGGTATCAATATTCGTCTAGCCTCTATGCTAACGGGCTATACCATAGAACTCAATGAGATAGCAGGTGTCACAGATAGAACAGGTGAAAGTTCAGGAAAGTCTCCTGCTGAAATAGAAAAAACAACCAATACCGATGCATTGGCTGACTTGTTTAAATAATCAACAAAAAAGACTCTTTTTTGCTCCCATCATTCATGATGGGAATATCTTTTTTCACTCTTTCTAAAAAACTCATTTTCCTCTCATCTTTTTACAATATAATACTTTCATTAAAATATGAGGGATAATTATGAACATAGAACTTATGAGTCAAATCGTTGATTATGGGGTATTGGGGCTTTTAGCATTTATGAGCTTTTTAACACTTTTCTTTTGGATAGAGCGTCTACTTTTTTACAGAAGTGTACGCATGGAGAACTATCAAACATTTGAAGCCTTAGAGATTGATGTGACCAACAATTTATCTATTATCTCCTCTTTTGGAGCAAATGCTCCCTATATTGGTCTTCTTGGAACAGTTTTAGGAATTATTATTACTTTTTATACCATGGGACAAACAGCCGATATGGATGTAAAAAACATTATGACCTCTCTGGCATTGGCACTAAAAGCAACGGCCATGGGCTTGGTTGTTGCCATTCCTGCTATTTTTTTCTATAACCATCTAAACCGTAAAGTAGAAGTAATTTTAAACCGATGGATTATTCACCAAAAGGTAAGATAATGCGACGTTCCTCCAAATTTGACAACATTAATGTTGTCCCTTTTATTGACATTATGCTGGTGCTTTTGGTTATTGTCTTAACCACGGCTTCTTTTATTCAAACGGGTCTTATTAAATTAGACCTACCAACATCAAGCTCAGAAATTAAAGAAAAGCCAAAAAAAGAACTCAAAATATCCATTAAAAAAACAGGTGAAATATTTTTTGATAAAGAGAAAATAGCACGAGAAGATGTAGAAAAAATGTTGTTAAAACATGATAAAAAAGTACCCATTCATCTCTATAGTGATAAAAATGCAACCTTTGAAAATTTTGTTTTTATTCTTGATATTTTAAAACAAAATGAGTATGAAAACTTAGGAATTGTTACTCGAAATGATTAAAAACTATGGCTTCTCTTTTATTATTAGCTCTATTGTCTACGTGGGGTTAGGATTTTTGTTTTTAAATTTTGCAGATACTAAAAAAATCATTCCTAAACCTAAAGAGACAATTATTAAAATTGCTGTCATTAGACCCATTCAAAACGTTATTGTCCCACCTAGTTCTACACCGATTATCCCTCCTATTATTATTCCTCCTAAAAAAGTAAACAAACCTAAAACTAGAAAAAAAATTAAAAGAGTTGTTAAAAAATCTAAAAAGAGAATAGTCAAAAAAAGAGTTATTAGAAAGAAAAAAATTAAGAAAAAAATCAAAAAGAAGATAGTGAAGAAAAGAGTTGTTAAGAAAAGAGTTGTTAAGAAAAAAATTATAAAAAAGCATAAGCCTAAAAAAATTATAAAAAAAATTGTTAGACAACCTATTCAAAGAAGAACTATTGTCCAACCAGAAGCTAAAATTCCCTACTATGAACCTTTTATCGAAGAAATTTATACTCCACCACCTGTACAAGTAAGAAAAACTATTCCCAAAGCACCAGAACCAATCTATACACCACCACCCCCAGCCCCTACACCAAAGGCAGACAATTCTGTTATGAAAAGAGCTTTTCTAAGCCAAGTGAGAAGTCAAATCATTGCCAATAAAAAGTACCCGAAAATAGCCCTTAGAAGGCATATAGAAGGTTCTGTTAGAGTGAAATTTGATATAAATTTTAATGGCAATGTTTCAAATATTCGTTTTATATCAGGAAAAAGTATTTTACAAAAAGCTGTACGAAAAGCTATTTTAAACAGTTTTCCTATCAGCATTCCGTCTAATTTAAGAGAAGAGTTACCCATAAACAATATATCAGTAACTGTTAACTTTTCAATTAACTAAAAGTTTTATTTAACCAAACCAAAGAGACGATCTAGTTCTATCATCGTCTCTACTCCAACAACCCCATCAAGAACCAAAATATCTCTTTGCTCTTGAAAATCTCTTATTATCTCATCCATTTTATCGTCGAAAACACCGTTGTTCTCTAACTCATAACCTATAGAATTCAAAGTTTTCTGTACCATTAATACCATACACCCTGTAGAACCTAAACTTAACGCTTCAAAATCATAATTTTCATGTTTACTCATAATCAATACTCCAATAAATAATATTACACTCCTTAAAGGTGCATAGGTCATCATATAGGAAAGAGTTTATTTGGCTTTAAAAAATCCCTGCTAATTTTTATATAAATTTTATCTAAAGTTTTTTATTATTATTACTTATATAATATTAGATTAATTTTAAACCTCTTTTGTTTTTATTTATACAGAAAGTCAACAATCAAGCCTTATTTTATCATTTTCTCTATTATTAATTTTTTTTTTTTTGGATTATTTAATAATTATTTTTTTTAGATAATGGGAAGAAAAGTAACACATCGAAGAGAAAATATTATTCTCTTCGATACAATTAAAAACTATAAGTAACATCCATAAACGCCATGTCATTATTGGAGACTGCATCAAAACGGCGTGAACCACCAATATAGTCTACAACACCAACATTTGCATAGATTCCATCAGCAATATCATACTTAACCCATGCTCTTTGGAATCCACCTTCATCAAGCTTAGAACCAAATAAAGAGATAAGATAGTTTGCTTTAAGTGTAGCATTCATAAAATCTGAACTTACCCGAAAAGCGTGTTGATAATTTCGCTCTTCTACATTTGTTTGTTCATTTTTTAAACGCACATCATAATCATGTAAGTTTCTAACTGCCACATCATAAGAGATAAGTGTATCGGCAATACCGTTATACTCTAAACCTATCAAAGCATCTGTTCTTTTAAACTCTTTATTTGGAGCTGAAGTATATTTAAGACCATCCAAATGTGCTATTTCTGATTTTAAAAGCCATGACCCGTTTAATATATTAACAGCTGAACCAATCATATTGACTTTATCGTGTTTAATCTTTCCATCATCCATATATCCTATATCATCACGTGTTTGGGAGGCATAAAAGTTTATATCCCATCCTGAAAATTCTGCACCCACACTTAATGCTGGAGTAACATCGGAATAACTTTCATTCAAAGGCATGGCTCTAGGGTTTGGATTAAAGGCTGAACCTGTTGGTGGATTTTTAGAAAAACGTTGCTCTAATATAGCCATAGGTGTTACACGCCAATCGCCAACAAAGTAATCAAGCTTTGCCATAGCTACAGGAAGACGTAAATCTTCTATATCTACCATACCTGGACGACGGTTATCTAATGGATTAAGAACATCAGTGACTCTAATCGTGTCGCTTCGTCCCCAAACCACAACTTGCCGTCCTACTTTTATGTCAATATTATCACTTAAACTTCCCTCAACATAAGCATCAAAAAGTTCCACTTCACTTTCAAGCTCATTCAATTCATCTTTAGAGTATTTTTCATCTCCTCTTATCTGATAAATAGCATCATAATAAGCTTTTCCATTGGTTTTTACTTTAAACCCATTGTCAAACTTGTGTTCAAAGTCTAAGAGAAGTGAAGTTTTTAAAGAAGAGATATTATCATGTGGAGAGTCATCACTGTAAGAATATGCTACTTGCTCTGTTAGTTTTCCTGTAAAACCATCGAGAATAGAAAATTTATCATTTTTACTCTTGATACGAGAGGAAGATGAAGTTGATGGAGGAGTTGAAACAACATCATCAAATCCATCCATAACATCATCAGTAGTTAATGCTTCTTTATCTGTTTGAACACTCTTTTTTGCAACCACCTCATCATCAAACCCATCCAAAGCATCATCTAGGCTTTCGGCATTTAAAAGTGATATTAAAAGTAGTGTACCCAAAGCCAATCTCATATTAAAGTCCTTTTTCTAATCGTCGAGTTGTAAACACACCATCTTCAATAGGAGCATTTAACGTTACATTGGAAAAAGTTAATATTGTTTTATGTAATGTGCTTTTTCCTTTTTTCGTGGTCATGGTCATCTCATCTACCAACCAAATACCATTCTCTTGACGTATCTTTTTTAAATCAAGATATTTTTTCTTACCATTGGTCATAAAGTTAATAGCACGAACCACCACATGGTTGTCTTTTCTTACAATAGCAATGGTTTTTTCATATCCAGACTCATCTATAACCTCTTGATTTCGAGGTGTTGACTCAATCATCCACGCATCATGTCCACGAACTTTTGTCTCTTTAAGCAGTTTAAAGTCATAATCTTCTAAATCACGGTCAGTCATATCAAAGTATGAAAAATCTGAACCCATAAAACTTGAACTCTTATCCGTAGAAGGAATTCTTTTTACCTTTTTAAGTGCAGGAAGATACAACCACTGGTCATCATCTTTTGCTCCATCATCGTAATCATAAGTTAAAAATGCTGTATTTTTAACATCAGCTGGAGATTTAAAGAACATGGTTCTATGGTTGTCTTCTCCAAAATCTTTTGCATACGATTTTAAATCACGTGTACGCTCATTTCCATTTTTATCAATCAAAATCATCATCATGTCTTGCTCTAAAGTATTGCCTTCATCTCTGGCATCTACTTTTTCCATAATTGCTCTTGCTTGTGCATCATCTGCCATCACATTGGTTGTCGATAGAAGTGTTGCTCCTACTCCTAATAAAAATAATAATTTTTTTGCTTTCATTTTTTGTATCCTTTTTTTAAATTATGTGTTCGATAAAATCGAACCTACAAAGTATAAACATAATATGCTATCCATAGGTTCGATTTCATCGAACACCACTCTAACTTATTTTAGCCAACCTCTTTTAGCCATCACAACCATAAGGGCTGGAGCTAAAAGTAAATCAGATAAAAGAGCAAAGATAATTACAGACCCTGTTAAAATTCCAAAGTTCTGTACCGAAATCATATTGGCTGCCATGTACGCATAAAAACCAAATGATAATACTAATGTGGTAATAACCATTGCTTTACCTGTGGTAAAGAAAGTCTGTTCCATTGCCAACTGAGTATCTTTCGTTTCAAGATAGTATCGTTTAAAATTGTGCATAAAATGGATGGTATCATCCACAGCCAACCCAATAGCAATTGACCCAATAAGCAAAGTAAACATGTCCAGAGGCATATCTGCCATATACATAATAGACATTCCCATAATAATTGGTGCTAAGTTTGGAATCATACTAACCAGACCCAATCTAGGCGAACCTAAAATCAACATCATCATAAAGGTAATGGCAATGGCTGCCATAAAATAGCTTCTTACAGAAGAGTGTACAGCATTTGCAAAAGTGTTGATAAGTAGAGGAATCATTCCTGTTGTTTCGACTTTATCTCCTGCAAATGTTTTTTCTGCTTCTGTTTTTACAAAATCAAGAACTTGCACTGCCTCAATACTATCTGTCCACGGAAGCTTAATCGTAATTCTTGCTTTAGAAAATTGACTGTCTACCACATCTTCCAAATCATCAGAACCAGAGTTCTCAAAAAGTAGTAACTCTTGTGAAACCAAGTTTCCATCTTTTGGAATGGTGTAGTGTTCTTCTCTATTTTCATGTAAAGCACGGTTTGTCTCTTTAACAATGGTTGCCAAAGAGATAACTTTACCAACATGAGTAAACTCATCTTTATACGCTTCTACTTTTGCCGTAAAGCTGTTTAGCTTCTCTAACTTTTCAGGATTAATCCAACCATTCTCTTTACCTGTGTCCACAACTACTTCAATGGTTACAGAACCATTCATCTGCTTGTCTATTACATTGGTTGAGACCCTGTTAATATTGTCAGGTTGAAACCAAGTAAGAGGATTGTGTGAAAGTTTCACTTGTGTTGAGGCAAGTAACGAAATGGCTACTACCAAAAAACTTCCAATTAAAACAGCTTTAGTATGTTTAACAGGAATGACGGCTAAGCTTTTCATCATATTATCAAATTTTCCTGCTTTGGCTTGTGCTTTTGGCTTTAGCTTGGTAATACTCAAAAGTGCAGGTAAAAGCGTTAAAGTTAATACCAATGAGACCATAACCCCCAAAGAAGCAAATGTCCCAAGGTCTGCAATTGGTGCAACTTCACTTCCTGCAAATGCTCCTACCCCAATGGCAGTGGTTACTGAAGTCATTGCAATGGCTAAACCTGAATGGGCTAAAGTGTAAGAGAGTGCCTCTTTTTTATCTCCACTCTTATTAAACTTATCAAAGAAGACAGAGAGAATATGCACCGTAGCCCCCACAGAAACAGCCAAAAGTAACGAAGGAACAATCTGTGTGGGTAACTTAAATGCTGTTCCTGCCCATGCCATGCTTCCTACCGTTGCCAACAGTGACAATAAAATCACTAAAAGAGGATAAAAAACAGCCGATGCACGTTTAAATACTAAGAATAAGAAAACAAAAATAATTAAAAAAGTAATACGCATAAACTTTTGCATATCCGATTTCATCTGAGCTTTAAGCTCATTATTTACAGCTGGAGAACCTGCTACATAAATCTCTAATCCTGCTTTTTGATATTTATTAGTAATTACTGCCACAGCATCTAAAAGTTCATGGTTCTCTTGGTCAGTTAAAAATGCCTTCTTTTCAGCAGTTTTTGTACCCACATCATCTCCAAAACCTTCACTAAACTCATCATCAACAGAGACTTTTTTCTCTCCTTCATGAGAGTAAGCATCTGTTTCAATAATAATGGTTGTCATCTTCCCATCTTGAGAAACTATCAAATCTTTATAAAAATGCGACTCCATCGCTCTTTTTTTAATATCATCGGCTTGGGCTTGTGTGGTTGGAAAAGGTTCTAATAAATCATCGGTTATCAGTTTATCACCATCTCCACGGGTATTCCTTACATTATAAAGGGAAGTAACATCTTCTACATAAGGAACATCTTTTGCCAACTCTTGATGTAAGTTTTTTAATTGGGTTAAAAAATCAACAGAAAAAATATTATCATTTTTAATAGCCAAAACAATACGTTCATCACGTCCGAACTGATCTCTAAAGCTATTATACGTTAATAAAACAGGGTCATTGTCGTGCATAAACCCTTCTGTTGAGGTATCCATCTTGATTTGTGGAACGTGTGAAATGGGGAAGGCTAACAAAATAGCCAAGACCAAAAGTACCTTAAAAGGGTTGTCATGAATAAATGAGCCAAACCTACCCATCACTGTTTCGAGTTTACTGTGCATTCCTATTTCTCCAATTTTAATTATATTGAAGTATATGGTATCAAGATGAACTGAACATTAATTTAATTTATGTACTAATTGGTACAATAAATAAAGAAAAAAAACCGTATAATCCCGACTTAGAGATTTATACGGTTATTTTTTATAAAAATGTCTCTTTATACACATCTTCATTATAGGCTACATGAACTTTCCCATCACCATACTCTACAACAGGACGCTTAATAAGATAATTCTCTTTAGCCATCCAAGAAATTTTACCTTCATCATCAAGATTTAACTCTTTTAATTTTAAATCTCTATATTTTGTTCCACGTGTATTAAAAAGAACTTTTATATCAATCTCTTTTAACCATTCACGAATTTTATCTTCACCTACAGAGGTTACTTTATAATCTACAAATTCAAAATCTATATTGTTATTTTTCATAAACTTTCGTGCTTTTCCTACTGTTGAGCATGTCTTTATGCCATATATTATCATTTTTATTTAATCCTTTATTGTTTAATGAAAAAACCATCTTCCATCATATGGAACAAGTATATCTTTAAAAGTAAGCCAAGCATCATGAGAAAAAAGTGCATTTTCAATCAAAGATGTATCAGGTGCAATTATCATCAGTAAGGGTATCGTGGCATAGATAACAACTGTGTGAATTTTATCTGATGTTTTTTTAAATTTTCCCCATTTCAGTGCTGTTCCAAATGATTTTTTCATTCGTTTATTTCTAAGATCAACACTGTAAGTTTCATCTAAAATCAGATGAACAAAATAGCCCATCGTTACCATAAACCCATAAACCCAAGATACCAAAGAGTTTAAACCAAAGAAATAGTGCATTAAAATAGCCACTAAAATACCCCAAATAAAAGCAACAGGAATAGAGTGAAACATGCCTCGATGTTTAGAGATTTTACGAAATTTATCAAGCAGTAAATAACGAATTCCTGTAAAAAGAAGACCTGCTACAATAAACATCTCTATGAGCGAATAGGTAGAAGATTTTGCAAAAATAAACATAATTGTCATAAGTAGAGACAAAACATTAAATCCTACTTTAATAGATGTAGAGTGTGAAGAATCAACATCTGGTAACAAGCCACCCAGTGTTCCTAAAGCAAATGCATACACAGCCTGTTCAGGAGAGACAACTTCCATAGAGAGAAGTGTTCCTGAAACCACAGCTGAAGCTCCTGAAGCCACCATAAAATGCATGTTAAAATTTGCCATACTATTTGTCCACTTTCACTAAAAGCTTATGTGAGTTTCCTAAAATATGTTCAACCACCTGCTCTCCTGAAAAAAGAACCATATAAGGCTTAGGTGTTAAAAGTCGTCCTGTTCTTGTAGGTGTAGCAATACTTGTCTCTACCAACCAACCTTTCCAAGCCACATCTCCACCATAAGCAAAACCTTTTTTCTTATACGCACGTTTTGGTTTTCCATATTTATATTTAGAGAGATTGGCACGAGCAATTTTTGTTGAGAAATAGGCTCGAATAGATTCAACATAATTCAAAGGTTTTGCCCCATACTCTTTATCTACTACAGGTTGAGGAGTCTGCATTACACCATTTGAGCTTGTAATAATGCCACCCAAAGAAATTTGTGGTTTAGGAGTAGGCAGAGGAACACAACCTGAAACAAATCCCACAAGAGTCACTACTGTTATCATTTTTAATGTTTGATGCATATTTTCCCCAATTTTTTGATATTAATATAGCAAAATCTTAAAAAATTTTAGATTAAGAGAAAAGAGATTTTTACTAAATTTTAAGATAAAAAGAGTATAGTTATAATATTTTTAAATAAATTTAAATAATAAAAAATATATTACATTGGATTATTCATGAAACTATTTATACTAACAATCTTTATAAGCTCTTTTCTTTTTGCAGGAGGGGATTTTTTTCCTGTTACTCAACTAACAAAATATGAAAAAATGGACAAAGAGATGACTGACAAATGCCATTACAGTTGTGGAGAACCTGCTACTTTACTACCTTACACCAATAATGAAGCAGAGAATCAAGGTGAAGAGATTCCCATAGCAGAGACATTCCCTTGCCCCTACAACAGTTGTAACAAAAATATTTCTTATGAAGGATAGTTGTTAAAGCACCTCTAAAATAGCCTCTATTAGAGCCTCTTTTTCAATGCTTTTAACTTCTGCCTCATACTCTTCAAAAGACTTTACCTCTTTTTGAATCTCTCTTTGTAAAATAACCTCTCCACCATCAAGTTCAGAGGTTACCCAATGAATAGAGACTCCACCCATCTCATTTTCATCATCATAACTTCTCTCAATTGCCATCATCCCTTTATGTAAAGGAAGTAATGAAGGGTGTAAATTTATCGCTTTAACATGGTCTGTAAATGTTGGGGTTAAAATTCGCATAAACCCTGCTAAAACGGTTAAATCTGGCTTGTAATAGTGTAAAGCATGTACCAATTCACTGTCAAATGCTTCTCGACTGGCAAAAAGGCAAGAGTCAATAATCTCAAAGGGAACATTATGCTCTTGTGCAAAGGCTATTCCCCCTGCATCAGGTCGATTGGTCAAAGCAACCACCACCTCTAACTCTTTTCCATGTAAGTTTTCTAAAATATATTTTAAATTTGTTCCTGTTCCACTGAACAATACGGCTATTTTTTTCATGTGCGAATTGTAGCCAAATTTAAAAAATTACTATGCTACTAAAGTTGTATTTATATAAAAAATGGTAAAAATTCAAATATTAAATCATGGAGAAACTGATGAATTTTTACAAAAGAGTCTTAACTTACACCTTAGCTATTTTGCTACTAATGATTATATGGAGAATTATTCCATTTTTAGAAATAATGGTTAACTCAACCCCCAAAGCCATAACCCCCAGAGGAGAACTCTCTTCCCTTGAACAGAGCAACATTGAACTTTTTGAAAAATCTAAGGATAGTGTTGTTTTTATTACCACTCAAGAGCAAGTAGTTGACTACTGGAGTAGGAGTGTTATGGATGTTCAAAAAGGTTCAGGAAGTGGATTTATATGGGATAAGTTCGGACATATTGTAACCAACTATCATGTTATAGAGGGAGCAAGTTCAGCTACCATAAGACTTAGTAATGGTGCAGACTATCAAGCCTCATTGGTCGGTGCTGACCCCAGTCATGATTTGGCTGTTTTAAAAATAGATGCCTCTTCACTCTCTCTTAAACCCATGCCTATTGGAGAATCAAAAGGGCTAAAAGTTGGGCAGATGGTTTATGCCATTGGAAATCCATTTGGATTAGACTGGACAATGACCACAGGTATTATTTCAGCACTAAATAGAGTGATAGATGGAGTTGATGGAAGTAAAATTAAAGAAGCCATACAGACCGATGCTTCCATCAACCCTGGAAATTCAGGAGGGCCACTTCTTGACAGTGCAAGACGGGTTATTGGGGTCAATACCTCTATCTACTCTCCAAGTGGGGCAAGTGCAGGAATAGGATTTGCAATTCCTATAGATTTGGTAAACAAAGTCGCAACACAACTCATAGCTTATGGTAAATATATCCGTCCAACCCTTGGAATTGATGTTGATGAACGAATGAATAAACTGCTTAATCAACGCTATGGAATAGAAGGGATTGTAGTTTTAGGGGTACAAAAAGGTAGTGGAGCAGACCATGCCAATTTAGAACCTGCAAAAATTTACCGTGATGGTTCAATCTCTCTGGGCGATGTCATCGTAAAAATAGACAACGATAAAGTTGGCTCAATCATAGAACTCAACGAAGCTCTCGATACAAAAAATAATGAAGACAGGATAAAAGTAACATTACTTAGGAAAGAACAATTAATTGTCATTGAGCTACAGTTAAAATGATAAAATTTAAAAACTTTGGTCTAACTTTTTAAATATCTCGATATTATAATACTTCATAAATACAACAAAAAGAAATTAAGAATTATCACTTTAAACTTAACAACTGACACCAATCTGAGCAAGAGTTTCTAAAAAAAATCATTTTAAAAGGTAACTACATTCATTAAGAAAAAATTTGGTTAAAATACTCTAGTAATTCTGTAGAAAAGGAGAAAAAGTGGTCGACTTCCAACAACAACTTGAAGCATTAAAAGATTCTTTAACAAATAATATGGGAACGGGGAAAGACTCAACCCAAGAAGACGAAGAGAAAAATAGCAATACTGAACAAAAAAAAGATTTACAAATTACCAATGATGTTGAATCTACTACCAAAATTTCTGAAAAAATCATAGAAATACCCCTGAATATTATAGAGACATCATCTCCTAATCTGCAAGAGATTCTTCAGGTTCAAGAACTTCATCATTTAGAAGAGAGGGTAACACAACTTGAAATACAACTGTTAAATTTAGAAGAAAAAAATATTGATTCAATAAACAACATAAAAAAAGAAATAAAAATAGAAGAAGAGCCATTAGAATTTCAACTTTTTATATCAATGCTTGATATTTATCTCTACTCTGTTGTTATTAATCCAAAATTACAATTTCAAACCCCTCTTTACCATCAATATAAGGAAAAACTAACCATTATTTCTCAAAATATCTTAGCAAATTCATTTAGATTTTTTGAAAAAGATTTTATCTTAGAAGAGACCATTCAAATTGGTATAGAGATTCAAGAAACATATAATTTAAAAAGTAAAAGTTTAAATAACATTCAAAATATTCTAATTGAAATGAAAGAGACCCTTAATAAACCTTCTTATCAAAAAAATCTATATTTTGCAAAATTTCTTAATGAACGAGGATTAATACTCAATGCTGTTGCCATGATAAATGAAATATTGGGTGAGTACATTGTTACCTCAGCTCAAAACCTCTCTGGACATGCTAAAGATAGAATAGCATTTCATTTAAACCGAATTGACTGTTCTCAAACTTCAAGACGTGCCTATTACCACTTTTATAAGTCTGCCAGTAACTTTTTTTATACTCAATTCAATACCCAAACAGATGAGATGGAAACAACTTTTTTTCCTTATAAAGATACAGGAAATGAAGAGATTGAGTTACAGTTTAAAAGAATGTTTCAATCGAACAAAAGAAACAAAGCCAATCTATTTAGCCTCTACTCTGAAATGATTTATCGTATCAAAATCATTCGTAATGACTTGGTACATGGAAACAACCAACGCTATTACCACAATATCTCTTATGAGATTGAAGATGTATTAATAGATTTTGAATATTTAGCCATTCGAAAAAACTTTTTAGGAGCATAAAACTATAAAGAGGCTATATTTTCAATTAAGTCAGAAGCCATCATCGAATAATCATTTCCTTGATACGCTTCTGCCCCAGCACACAATGCCAAAGAGCCTTGAATAGCCGACTCTAAAGGTAAACACCCTTGTGCCAAAAGCCCACCAATCAAACCACTCAAAACATCGCCACTCCCACCTTTACTCAATTTTGAACTACCATGAGGATTTACAAAAAGCTTATCATTTTGAGCCATAATCATATTTGAGCCTTTTAAAAGCAATGTCACATGAGGAAAAAACTCACAAAATTCACGAACTTTTTCAAAACGGTTGGCTTGAAGAATTGCAATATTTAAAGGACTGTCAATGGTCATGTTCCACAAACTCACAAACTCTTTTGGATGAGGCGTTAAAATCATCTCTCTATCTTTTTGCTCTAAAAATTCTAAAATTATCTCATTAGAAAAAACTCCTGCATCTAAAACCAAGGGTGCATCACTCTCTAAAATATCTTCTACTATCTCCCCTTCAAATCCATCAAAGCCCATTCCAAAAGCAATGGCTGTTGTGTTATCAGGCAACTGCGTATCGTCCATCACTTCAAAAGGTAAACTGCGTTGAACTTCACCTACCATTGTCACTAGCCCTGCTCCAAAACGTAAAGCAGAGAGGCTTGACATTAAAGAAGCCCCCTCTTTCTCTCCTGCAATCACAGCCAAATGTCCAAAATTTCCTTTATGGGTATTGGCACGTTTACGATGTGGTAATTTCATATCAGAAATCTCTAACAAATACAAATCTGTTGCAAACCCCTCTGTATATTTTTGATGTGAAATCCCTAAATCTACACAAATTATCTCTCCAACATAATCTTTTGACATATCACTATACAAACACTCTTTCAACGCCCCCATGGTTATGGTAACATCACAAAACAGAGCCATAGGCAGAGGATTCCCATCCACATCAATCCCTGTAGGCACATCACAAGCAATTTTAAATCCATTAAGTGCTTCTAATTTCACTATAATTTTACGCGTTCGCTCATCTAACTCACGGCTTAGACCTGCTCCAAAAAGAGCATCTACAATCACATCAGCCTCTTCAACCTCATCCAGAAACTCTATATCTAAAGCCTCAATTCTCTCTAACTGAACCTCAGCCATCACAGAACGAACCCCAAAAGGGAGATAAATCTTCACATCATAAAGCGTTTGAAGTTGACGAGCCAAAACCAACCCATCAGCCCCATT
>Ga0256844_10000571_pt1 | contig 14173 bp, 10 predicted proteins | sample MusselsmetaG_FD_189100 | JGI IMG/M metagenome (GOLD analysis project Ga0256844, IMG submission 189100) | Mussel associated microbial communities from hydrothermal vent at the East Pacific Rise, Pacific Ocean - Mussels | ecosystem: Host-associated > Mollusca > Shell > Unclassified ... | reverse complement strand
TAATGTTCTTGTCCAACAAGGATATTCTAGAATTAAAATTGATGAAGATGTTGTTAGATTAAAATCTCCTTTCACAAAGGAATTTATAGAGCAGTTTTCTAAAGCAAAAAATAAAAGTATAGTTGTAGATAGAGTAGTAGTTCAGCATAATGAAGATTTTTATAATCGTTTAGCAGATTCGGTTCAAACTACTTTTTATGAAGGTCATGGAAGTTGTGTTGTTGAAAATTTAAATGATAATAAAACTCAAAAATTCTCAAATAAATTTGAGTTAGATGGTATTTCGTTTTTTGAACCAAACACACATTTTTTTAGTTTTAATAATCCTTATGGAGCTTGTCCTAAATGTGAAGGATATGGTAATATTATTGGTATTGATAATGATTTAGTTATACCAAATACTTCATTGTCAATTTATGATGATGCAATTGTTCCTTGGAGAACAGAAAGATTTGCAGATTATAAAGAAGAATTAATTTTAAACGCTTCAAAATATAAAATCCCTATTCATAAGCCATATTATGAGCTTAATGAAGAGCAAAAAGAATTAATTTGGAATGGCACAGAACATTTTAAAGGCTTAAATAGCTTTTTTAACTATGTAGAAAAGAAAAGTTATAAAATTCAGTTTAGAGTTATGCTTTCTCGTTATAGAGGCAAAACTACTTGTACAGTTTGTAGTGGTAAACGTTTGCGAAAAGAAACTGATTATGTTAAAATTGGCGATAAAAATATTTCTGATTTAGTTACTTTACCATTAGATGAATTACTTTATTTTTTCAATAATTTAAAACTCACAAAAAATCAATCGGATATTGCAAAAAGACTTCTTGTAGAAATTAAAAACAGACTAAAATTTTTAAATGATGTAGGTCTTAATTATTTAAATTTAAATAGACCTTCAAATACATTATCTGGTGGAGAAAGTCAAAGGATTAATTTAGCAACATCTTTAGGTTCTAGTCTAGTAGGATCAATGTATATATTAGATGAGCCAAGTATTGGTTTACATCCAAAAGATACTGAGCGTTTAATAAAAGTGCTTAAAAATTTACGTGATTTAGGAAATACAGTAATTGTTGTTGAACATGATGAAGATATTATGGCTTCAGCCGATTATATTTTTGATATTGGCCCAGAAGCAGGGATTTATGGTGGTGAAATTGTAGCAGAAGGAACTTGGAAACAAATATTAAAATCAAAATCATTAACTGCTCAATATCTTAATGGAACAAAGCAAATTGAAGTTCCTTTAAAAAGAAAAATAACTAAAAAGTTTATTAAAATTATTGGAGCAAGAGAAAATAACCTTAAAAATATAGATGTAGATTTTCCTTTAAATAGTTTAACAGTTGTTACTGGAGTTTCGGGAAGTGGAAAAAGTACTTTAGTTAAAAAAATATTATTTCCTGCAGTACATAAATCAATAAACGATTTTAGTTCAAAAGCTGGAGAGTTTACTAAAATTGAAGGAAATTTTTCTGATATAAAACATATAGAATTTGTAGATCAAAATCCTATTGGAAGGTCTAGTAGATCAAATCCAATAACTTATATAAAGGCTTATGATGATATAAGAGCTTTATTTGCAAATCAACAATTATCAAAAATTAGAAACTATAAAGCAAAACATTTTTCGTTTAATGTTGATGGAGGAAGATGTGAAACCTGTAAAGGTGAAGGTCAAGTAACTGTTGAAATGCAATTTATGGCAGATGTTCATTTAACTTGTGAAACTTGTAAAGGTAAACGATTTAAAAAAGAAGTGCTAGAAGTAAAATACAATGAAAAATCAATTGACGATATATTAAATTTAAGTATCGATGAAGCAATAGATTTTTTTACTGAAACAGAAGATAAAAAAATTGTTAGAAAAATAAAACCATTGCAAGATGTAGGTTTAGGATATGTTCAATTAGGGCAATCTTCATCAACTTTAAGTGGAGGAGAAGCTCAACGTATTAAATTAGCAACATTTTTAGTTAAAGGAGTTAATGCAACTAAAACACTTTTTATATTTGACGAACCAACAACTGGGCTGCATTTTCATGATATTAAAAAGCTTATAAAGTCGTTTAATGCGTTAATTAAAAATGGTCATACAATTATTGTAGTAGAACATAATATTGATCTTATTAAAGTTGCAGATTATATTATTGATTTAGGTTTAGAAGGTGGAAAAAAAGGCGGTAACCTTATTTTTCAAGGAACTCCAGAAGAGTTAATTAATAATAAGCAATCTTATACTGCTCAATTTTTAATTGGCAAATTAGGTTGATTTTAGACCTATTAATAGTACTATACTTTGTCAAATATTTTGTTTAACTTTGTTTAACACTCTATAAACAACATTAAAACGATTGTTTATCTTAGGAAAACGTTGCCAAGCATATCAACAATAAAAATATAAAAACAAACAAATTATGAAAAAAATGCTCCTTATTTTGAGTTTATTAATTTACAGTATAAGCAATGCTCAAATTGTTAATATTCCTGATACTAATTTTAAAAACAAATTATTAAGTGCAAACACTTCAAATCTTATTGCAGAAGATATCAATGGATTGAATATTGTTATTGATATTAATAATGATGGTGAAATACAAATTAGTGAAGCTCTAGATGTTTATCAATTGAGAATTATTGCTTGCAATATTTCAGATTTAACAGGAATAGAAGCTTTTGTTAATCTAACTCATTTATACTGTAAAGAAAATAATTTAACCACATTAGATATCAGTAATAATACAGAATTAATTTTATTGAATTGTATTTATAACAATTTGAACTCTCTGGATACAAGTAATAATATAGAGTTAGTTAGTTTAACTTGCGGAGATAATAATAATCTTAACATGTTAGACATAAGTAATAATGTTAAATTAGACCTCTTATGGTGTGGTAATAGTAATATAACAAATCTTGATTTAAGTAATAATATACTTTTAACTAATTTGTCTTGTGGTTTTAATCCAGGACTATCACTAGATTTAAGTAATAATCCTGCTTTAACAGACCTAACGTGTATGAGAAATCATACTAATGTTGATGTAACTAACAACCCTGCATTAATTAATTTAAGCTGTTATTATAATAATTTAACAGCATTAGATTTAAGTAATAATCCTAATTTGGCTATTTTATCTTGTATGTATAATAATTTGACAACACTTGATATAAGTAATTGTCCTGATTTATTTTACTTAAATTGTGTAAATAATAATTTTACGACACTTGATTTAAGTAGTTGTTCTCTTTTAAGGCAATTTTATTGTAATGATATTCCAAATTTAGAATATATTAATTTAAAAAACGGAAACAATCATAATTTATCAGTAAGCACTGAAGATCTTCCTTCGTTAACAGACGTATGTGTAGATGAATTGGGTTCAGATTTAACTGATACCATACTTTCAAGCACAGGTCATTCTGTAAATTTTTATACTGATTGCTCCACTTTAAATCTAATTAAAACTGATTTTTTATCTTTTTCAGTTTATCCAACACCAACAGATAATATTTTGAATATAAAATCAACAACTGAAATATCAAAAATAGAAATTTATAGTAAATTAGGACAATTAATAAAAGAAACAACGGGAAATAAAGTTGATATTTCCAATCTAACTCAAGGTTTATACTTTGTAAAAGTGGAAGATATTAACGGAAACTTTGGAGTGAAAAAGATTGTAAAAAAATAAAATACGCTTGGCAACAATGTATAACAAACAATTGCTACTTTGTGTTTGACTCAAAGTTTTGTAACTTTCCAAAGTTAGAGCAAACCAAAAAGTTAAGGCATTTAAAAACGCAACTGTTGTTATACCAACGTCAAAACACAATTATTCAATTTGGGTTAGTTATATCTAAAAATTTCTAATCACTATATTTCTTTCTTCTATAAAACGTATAAGCAATTCCAAAAACTACTAGTAATAATAAAGGAGTAATAATATTTATCACTTGCCAAAATATGTTTTCTTGATAAACTTTTTCTTTATCTAAAAATCTTAATTTAATATTTTTAGAGCGTAATTTTAAAAGACCATTATCATCAAGAAGGTACTGAATACTATTTAGCAGGAATTCTTTATTTCCATTTTTAATACCTGTCCATTTATCAATTCCTAAATCTAAAGGTTTGCCTTGAAGAATTTCATTTTTTATAATATCACCATCAGCAATTAAAATCATTTTATTGGGTTTACTTATTGGAATAAAATTTTCAATTTTAAAAGGTTGGATTCTATCTTTGTAAGCAGATTTAAATTCGCCTTCTAATAAAACGCCAAGTATTTTATTACCGTTATTGTAATTCTGTTTAGAAGGCTTGCTGTTAATTTCATCAAAGCTATACTCTAATGGTATTCCATACGGTTTTGAAATTGGTGAACTCTGTAATAATATTGTTTTTTTAATATCATTTTTTAGAGTATCAATTGTACTTGCGAATTTTAATTGAACTGCAGGAATATTTTTACTTATAACATGTTCCTTATTTGGATTTACTAACGGATAATAATGCCAAAGAAAATCTTTATATTGAGTTTTACCACCAATATTTCCACTTGCTAGTTTAATAGTAGAGCTATATAAATCTTTAACCAAATTATATTTTACTCTTGCGCCGTAATTAAAAAATAAATCAGTTAAATTAAGTTCTCTATTTAATGCTAAATTTTTACCATTTTTAGCAAGGCTATCATTTTCTGCAATTACATTATCAATAAGCCAAAGGGTTTTTCCGTTATTAGCTTGAAACTGATCTAGAGTAAATTTTTCGTTTTCGGTAAATCGTTTTGTAGGTTTTGCTACAATTGCTAAATCAAATTTATTTAGCAGTTTTAATGTTTTTTGAGGAATAATATTTGCCGAATCCAAAGGAAAAGGTTCTAAATGATAATATTGTGAAAGTGTTTTTAATAAACCGTCTAAATAAATAAAATCTAGTTCATTATTTCCTGTTAAAACAGCAATATTTTCTTTTTTATCTTTTGTTACTTTGTAAATTGCATCAGTAAATAAAAACTCTAAATTTTCTATTGAATTTTGTAAAATTGCTTCTTGAGTTTTAGCATTACTAGAAAGTAAAGAAACATTTATAGATTTATTTTTATGTATAATTGTTGCCCAAGGGAAAATGACCATTTGTGAAGTTTTTCCTTGTTCTTGAATTGCAAGTTTGCTGGGTTTTAATCCGTTTTTAATTAGTTTTTTTTCTTTTCCTAAAGGATTTATGAAACTATATGAGATATTTTTATTTAAACTATTAATTTGCTCAAGGTGTTGTTTTATTTCTAATTGAAGTCTTTTAAATTCTGGAGGAAAATCACCTTCTAAATATATTTTTACAAGTAATGGTGATTTAATATTAGAAACAATATTTGTAGTAGTTTCGGTTAAGGAATATCTTTTATCTGATGTTAAATCAAATTTTGAGTATAGTTTACTACTAATAAAATTTAAGATTATAAATCCTAAAAATATTAAAGTAATAAATATTATTTTATTAAAAGGAGAATTATTTTTCACACTTTTTATCATAATTTTTCTACTTTAATTTTTGTTAATATTAAGAAAAATGATGTTATACTTAAAAAGTAAATTAAATCTCTTGTATCAATAACACCTCTACTAATACTTTTAAAATGCTCGAACATTCCTATTTTTTTAATTAAAATATTTGAGTTATTAGAAAAATCTGAAATAAATTCAAATCCATAAAAAATTAAAAATGAAAAAAACACAGATAAAATAAATGCGACAATCTGATTTTTAGAAAAAGTAGAGGTTAAAAGTCCAATACTAACAAAACTACTTGATAAAAATAGTAAGCCTAAATATGAGCCTATAATATTTGCGAAATCGATGTTTCCTTTTGGATTTCCAAGTTGGTAAATTGTGTAGATATAAATTGCACTTGTTAAAATCATAACTGATACTAGTATCATACTACTAAAAAATTTCCCTAAAACAATTTGCCAGTTTGTAATAGGCTTTGTTTTTAAAATTTCTATAGTTCCAGATTGTATTTCATCGGAAAAACTTCGCATTGTAATTGCAGGAATAATAAAAATAAATACCCAAGGACTTAAATAAAAAAAGGAATTTAAATCGGCAAATCCAGAGTTTAAAATATTGAATTCAGTTTTAAATACAAATAAAAATAATCCATTAATAATAATAAATAGAGCAATAACTAAATATCCAATAGGAGAAGAAAAGTATGTATGTAATTCTTTTTTAATCATTTTTTTTGAAATGGGTTATTTGTTTAATTGTTGATTCGTTTATATTAAGTTTACACCTTTCATCTTCTGCCTTATTAACTTTGTCATTGCGATTAGATGATTCGTTTATTTATTGTTGTTCAATTTTTCACTCACAAACCACTAATTTATCAACACTCCAAGCTTGAGGTTTTGCATTAAACAGGACTTTTGTTTTAGCCCAAACCTCTTTAAATAAATCAGTTTTTTTATAATTTTCTAAATCATCTTCTTTTTCCCAATAGCTATAAGTAAAAAAAATATTAGGATTTGTTTTGTCTTGATATAATTCTAATAAACGATTTCCGGGTTGGTTTCGTATTTTATTTTTAACAGAATTAAAATTATTTTGAAATTCAGATATTTTATCTTTTTTGAATTCCATTTTTACAATTCGAACGAAGTATTTGTCAGTTGTTTGTTTGGTCATTTTATTTAGTCTCAATTTTTTCAGTAGTTTTCGCAAATTTACACTTATCACTTATCACTTTTCACTATAATTTAATCAAAAAATCTCAAAGTAACAGAGTCTCTATAATTAAGTCCTAATAAAGATGATGCGCCACCAACAGTTTTCAGGTTACTTTTATAGACTGCAATTTCAAGATAGTTATCGGAATTAAATAAAGCTAAACGTTTACCATCATCATTTCTTTTCTCAAAAGCTATTTCTAAATTGGCAATTTCATTATATCTATCTTGTATTTTAGTAAAAATATAGCTTCTAGCATGAAGTTCAAATTTTCTTCCTTGACCAATTCTTTTAAATAAGTCTTTTTCAATATTTGTAATTATATTACCAAAATTGTCAATGTAAATTACATTACCAATAATCTGATTTTTTTCCTTGTTAACAACAGGTGTTATTTCGGTTAATTGTTTAACGTTGTTTGTATCTTTTCCTATTAAGTTTAAACTACCACCACGAGAAATATGGCAAGCAGCACTAATAAAATTTTCTAAAAAATAGCTATTTTCTGTATTCCTAGGCAAAGTTATTTCAATTACTTTTTTTGGTTGTAAAACTCTAGTTATTAATGATATAATTCCGTTGTTAGCACAAATAAAATAATGATCGTCTAATAAAAAAACATAATGTTTATTTTCAATGCTCCATTCAGCATCAACAGCAATAATATGTACAGTTCCTTTGGGAAAATGCTTGTAAGCATTTTTAATTACATAAGCAGTTTCATTAATACTAAAAGGAGTAATTTTATGTGATATATCAACTACATGCGCATTTGGAAGTTCTTTATAAATTCGTCCTTTAGCTGCACTAACAAAGTAATCTTTAGTACCAAAATCTGATGTTAATGTAATTATTGGGTTATTCATAGAACAAATGGTTAATAAAAAAGTTTATAAGTATAAAAATAATTGTTAAAAACAATGGTTAATTATATATTTAAATAATACTTTTGAATAAGTTAATTTTTTATTGACAAAGCTATAAAAATAATCTATTAAAGAGTAAACTATTGAACGAAAAAATTATTGAAATTACAGAGGTTAATCCAAGTGAATTTTTTGGAAGCCAAAACTCTACAATAACACAACTTAAAAAATACTTTCCTAAGCTTAAGATTGTGGCAAGAGGAAATAAAGTTAAAATATTTGGCGATGATGAACAGCTAGAAGAGTTTGAAAAGAAAATGAGTATGCTTATTAAGTATTTTGAACGATATAATAAATTAGATGAAAATAGTATTGAGCAAATTTTGTTAACGAATAATTCAAATTCTAAAAGTAGAGATAAATCTGGAGTACTTGTTCATGGAGTTGGAGGAAAGTTTATAAAAGCACAATCGCCAAATCAACAAAAAATGGTTGATTTGATGAGAAAAAACGATATGCTTTTTGCAGTTGGTCCTGCAGGAACTGGTAAAACTTATACTGCTGTAGCATTAGCTGTTCAAGCACTTAAAAATAGAGAGGTAAAACGAATTATTTTAACACGACCAGCAGTTGAGGCAGGAGAAAATTTAGGTTTTCTTCCAGGAGATTTTAAAGATAAATTAGATCCTTATATGCAACCATTATACGATGCTTTACGTGATATGATTCCTCATGAAAAATTAGATTCGTATATGGAAAGAGGTGTATTACAAATTGCTCCTTTAGCATTTATGAGAGGACGAACTTTAGATAATGCTTATGTGATTTTAGATGAAGCTCAAAATACAACTCATAGTCAGATGAAAATGTTTCTTACAAGAATGGGGAAAAATGCAAAATTTATTATTACAGGTGATCCAGGTCAAATCGATCTTCCAAGAAAACAAGTTTCAGGATTAAAAGAAGCTTTATTAGCTTTAAGAGATATTGAAGGTATCGGAATGGTATTTCTTGATGAAAAAGATGTAGTAAGACATAGAATTGTTAGAAAAATAATTAAAGCTTATAAGAGTATAGAAACAGAGTAAAATTAAATTATATAAAACCAAAAACACCTTCAAATATTAAATTCTGAAGGTGTTTTTTTATAAAGTTTATGTTATATTTTATACCATTCCAACTTCTTTTAAACATTCACGTATAACAGAATAAGTACGTTTAATATCATTATCTAATCCCATAGAAAAACGAATTATTCCATCAGATAATCCCATTTTTGCTTGTTCTTCTTCTGGCACTTCACTAGATGTTCCTGTTCCTGGAGCATTAAATAATGTTTTATAAAAGCCTAAACTTACAGCTAAGAAACCAACACCTTTTTCTTGCATCATTTCCATTAAATGATTAGCTTTGTCTAAGTTCCCTGCATCAATTGTTATCATTCCGCCATATCCAAATTCTTCATTATATAGAGATGTCATTAACTCATAATCTTTATGAGATTTTAAACCAGGATAAACAACTTTTACACCATCTTTTTCTAATTGTTCAGAAATATAAAGAGCATTTTCACTATGTTTTTTCATTCTTAGATGAAGAGTTCGCATATTTTTTAAAATACTTGCTGAACGAAAGCTATCCATTACAGGTCCAAGTAACATTGCAGCTCCATCCATTACACTTTTAGAAGCAGTTACAAATTCTTCAGAAGTACAATAAGCACCACCAACAGTATCGTTTGTACCATTAATGAATTTTGTTAAACTGTGTATGGTAATATCTGCACCTAATTTACTTGAAGATATAATTAAAGGCGAAAAAGTATTATCTACAACTAATAAAACATTGTGTTTTTTAGCAATTTTTTTTAATTCTGGTATATTTGCTATCTCTAATAGAGGATTACTAATTGCTTCACAGTAAATCATTTTAGTATCTTTTGTAATTGCAGCTTCTATTTTTTCTAAAGAAGTAATATCAACAAAAGAAGTATTTATATTCAATTTAGGAAGGTAATTTTTCATAAAAGCATAAGAACCTCCGTAAATAGTTCTACTAGAAACAATATGATCTCCAGCTCCACAAATTTGTAAAATAACACTAGAAATTGCTCCCATTCCAGAACCAGAAACATTTGCACTTTCTGTACCTTCCATTGCGGCTAAAGCATTAGAAAGGTTTAAATTACTAGGTGATGTATGACGAGAATATAAGTAGCAACCTTCTGTGTTGCCTTCAAATGTATCTCCCATTGTTTTCGCTTTCATAAAAGTGAATGTAGCAGAATCTGAAATTGAAGGATTAACTCCTCCAAATTCTCCAAATGAATGATAATCTTGAATGTTGTTTGCGGGTTTATGTGACATAATTATATGGTTTAATTGTTTAGTCAAATTTACTTAAATATAGTTTATTTAACAATAGAAGTTGATAATTACTGTATTAATTAAATTAATAATAACTATTTATAATAAATATTACAATTTATACACGGTAAAGTTTGTTTTTTTTGATATTTTTACAATATGAAATTAGATAGTATAGACAGAAAGCTTATTAATATTTTGCAAATTGATAGTAAAACAAGTACCAAAATGTTAGCTACAGAATTGAATTTATCGGTTACTGCGATTTATGAACGTATAAAAAAACTCGAAAAAAAAGGAGTGATTAAAAATTATATAGCAGTAGTTGATAAAGAAAAAATAAAGCGTGATTTTGTAGTTTTTTGTCAAGTAAAACTAGTTCAACATCATCATAAATATATTGAAAAATTCGAAAAAGAAGTTTTACAGTTTACAGAAGTTTTAGAATGTTATAATATCAGTGGAGATTATGATTATTTTTTAAAAGTTGCTGTCGAAAATATGAAGTCTTATAGGAATTTTATTAACCATAAATTAACAACATTAGACCATATTAGTAGTACACATAGTACATTTATAATTGATGAGGTTCGTAATAGTACCGCTATTTTGTTGTGATTGTTGGTTATAAGCTTTAAGCTTCAACAATTAGCAGTATTCAGTCAACTAACCGCTTACAGCCTAAAGCCAACAGCTTGTAGCCTAAAAATACACTGCCAATTTAACCGATTTGTAACAAAAGGAATAAAAATTGACTAATAGATGTAAGCATACTATACTTTTTAGTACTTTTGTGCGAAATTTTAGAAACTTAAATCCTTTATTAATAAGGAAAAATATATACAATGGAAGAAAAGAAATTTGATTTTAATTCGCTTATTGGAATGGTTTTACTAGCAGGTTTAGCCATGTTGTTTTTATATAAAACACAACCTTCAAAAGAAGAATTAAAAAAACAAGAACAAACTGAAATTAGAAAAAAAGATTCAATTGCTAAATTAAAAGATAAAGTAATTAATCATGTTAAAGAAGAAGTAGTTGCTGCTCCAATTATACCTGTAAATGATTCTATTGCTGCCATCATGTCAAATAGCAAACGTGGTACTTTTGATTATGCTTCAACATTACCTTCAGCAAAGAATAATGAAACAATTTTAAAAAATGAATTGTTAGAAATTAAAATATCAAATAAAGGAGGACAAATAACATCATTAAAATTAAATAAGTATAAAACTTATGATGCTAAAGATCTTTATTTAATACAAGATAATAACTCACTTTTAAATTTAACATTTTCTACTAAAGATGGAAGAACATTACATACAAAAGATATGTATTTTGAACCTGTTTTAAGTAATGATGGTGATAATCAAGTTTTAGAAATGCGTTTAAAAACAGATGATAATAAGTATTTAGCTTATCGTTATGTTTTAAAACCTAATGATTATATGATGGATTTATCTATCCAATCTCATGGTTTAGCAAATGTTATAAATACTTCAGAAAAAGTAAATTTAGATTGGAATTTAAAAACAAAACGTACAGAGAAAAGTGTTAAGTATGAAAATCAATATACAGAGTTAGATTACATGAAAGATGGTGATTTTGATTACTTAAGTTCTATGGGTAAAGAAAAATCTGAAGATGCAGAAAAAGTAAATTGGGTTGGATATAAAAAGCAATTTTTCTCTTCAGTTTTAGCTTCAAAGACACCATTTTCTAAGGTTAAATTAACATCTAATAATTTAGTTAATGACACAAAAATAGATACTATTTATACAAAACAATTTGCATCGGTAATTGAATTGCCAACTCAAAATAATGAGATTAATGCAAACATGCAAATGTATTATGGGCCAACTGATTATGAGATATTAAAAAGTTATGAAGACTATAATTTTGAACGTTTAACTATTCAAGGTTGGGCAATTGTTCGTGTAATAAATAAGTATTTTATTATGCCAATGTTTAATTTATTAAGCTCATTTATTGGTAGCTTAGGTTGGGTAATTATTTTCTTAACTATTGTAGTTAAATTGTTAATGTCTCCACTTTTATATAAATCGTTTTTGTCAAGTGCAAAGATGAAAGTTATAAAACCTGAATTAGCAGAATTAAACGAAAAATATCCTGGTAAGGAAAATGCAATGAAACGTCAACAAGAAACTATGGCATTACAACGAAAAGCTGGTGTGAATCCTATGGCTGGTTGTATACCTGCAGTATTGCAGATGCCAATATTCTTTGCTTTATTTAGGTTTTTCCCTACAAATTTAGCATTAAGACAAAAAAGTTTCCTTTGGGCAACAGATTTATCAGCTTATGATGAAATAGCAAAATTACCATTTGATATTCCTTTTTATGGAAGTCATGTTTCGTTATTTCCAATTTTAGCATCAATAAGTATGTTTTTCTACATGAGAATTACTCAAGGTCAGCAAGCAGACATGCAACAACCGACACAAGAAGGAATGCCTGATATGCAAGGTATGATGAAAATGATGCTGTATATTTCACCATTAATGATGTTATTCTTCTTTAATTCTTATGGTTCAGGATTAAGTATTTATTACTTTATTTCTCAATTAATTTCTATCGGAATTATGTTAGTTATTAAAAACTACATTATTGATGAGAAAAAATTACATGCTCAAATTCAAGTGAATAAGAAAAAAGCACCTAAGAAAAAATCTGCTTTTAGACAGCGTTTAGATGATGCAATGAAACAAGCACAAGTTCAGCAAGAAACTCAAAAGAAAGGAAAAAAATAGATTGTTTAATTGTTTAAACAAATTATAATATAACCTTCCATCATTTTAATATGTTTGGAAGGTTTTTTCTATGTGTAACTATTGTGTCTATGTGGTATAACAGAGATAAAAACCACATAGGAACATAGAAAACATAGTGCTAAGTAAGTATCAATATAATTAAAAACCAAACAATAGGAATACTTTCAACAATAAATGCACTATAATATTTAGATTGTTTAATAGTAGATTTCCACAACAATAATGCACTAATTAATGTTATGAATAGAGTGATTATAAGCTGCTTTTCAGTAATGGTTTTAAACACTTCTAAGGTGAAAAAAGCAATCAATAATCCCAATCCAAAATATTTTGTTTTTAAAACACCTAGCTGCTGTGGTAGTGTTTTTAATTCAGAAATATCGTAATCTATATCACGGATATCAAATGGAATAGTAAGAACAATAATAATTAAAAACCGTTGAATAAAAACGACCCAATCAATTGTTCTAATACTCATATAATTTTGAATTAGTGGAAATAATACTGTAATTCCAGCCCAGGATAAAGCAATTAAAAATAATTTTAAACCTGCTATATTTCTTAATGAATATTTTTTTAATGGAAAAACATAAAAAAAGGTTGCTAAACTAAAAGGAAACAATATAACAACGGCTTTTAATCGTAATTGAAAAGTTAAATAAATCAAAGCAATTGCGCTCAATATGGATATTATATACAAGTGTTTTATGTGTTTTTTTAACCATGAATTATACCAATTATTTATATCATTCAATCTTAAAAAGCGAATAATATTATACGATAGTAAGGTTGAGAAAAACACAAACCAAGCAGTATTATTTTCTGAAATACCAATATTTAATAGTGTTATTTTAACTAAAAGACTAGCAGTCAAAGCCACATGAATATTACTAAAAATATAGAAGTCAACTATTTTTAGTAAAATGTGTTTCTCTGTGCTTCTCTGTGCTTCTCTGTGCATCTCTGTGAAATAACGTATTACAACTCAAGTATTGAAAACTTCAACTCCAAAGGCTTTAAGTTTTCTTTTAATAAAGGAATTAAATCATCTCCAAATTCCAAATACATCTCAGAAAAATTGGTGTAACGTTCTTGTAAACTTTGTTTTGGAAACAATTCATCTTGAAGTAAAGTAATTCGGTTAACGATATCTGCTAATTTTCTTTTTTCGGCTTTTAATAAACGTTTTTCTAAATTTTCAATTCCTTTTATTTGTTTTATCTCTTGGGCATTTACTGCACCAATAAATGATTTATCAGTTTGTTTAGCTACTATTTTTAATTGTTCAAATTGTTCTTGTAAAAATTGTTTTTGTTTTGAAAAATCTAAATTTAAATTAGAGGTTTCTCTAACTTTTTTATTGATTAAATCTGTTTGTTTTAAGAAAAGTTCTTCGTTTGAAATGTTT
>Ga0256844_10000569_pt1 | contig 14185 bp, 18 predicted proteins | sample MusselsmetaG_FD_189100 | JGI IMG/M metagenome (GOLD analysis project Ga0256844, IMG submission 189100) | Mussel associated microbial communities from hydrothermal vent at the East Pacific Rise, Pacific Ocean - Mussels | ecosystem: Host-associated > Mollusca > Shell > Unclassified ... | reverse complement strand
GGTTGTCGCGCACCTAAGCGTCGTAGAGTTTAAGGAGATTACTGATGGCAAGATATAGAGGTCCAGTAGAGAAGATCGAAAGAAGATTCGGTGTAAGTCTTAACCTTAAAGGTGAGCGTCGTTTAGCAGGTAAATCTGCATTAGAAAAAAGACCTTATGGTCCTGGTCAACATGGTCAGCGTCGTAAGAAAGTTTCTGAGTATGGTTTACAACTTAATGAGAAGCAAAAAGCGAAATTCATGTATGGTGTTTCTGAGAAACAATTCCGTGCACTATTCGTTGAAGCAAAGCGTCGTAGTGGAAATACAGGTACAAACCTTATTACACTTATCGAAAGCAGACTAGACAATGTTGTTTACAGAATGGGATTCGCATCTACTCGTAGATTCGCTCGTCAACTTACAACACATGGTCACATCCTTGTAGATGGTAAAAAACTTGATATTCCTTCTTACCGTGTTAAACCGGGTCAGAAAATAGAAGTTAGAGAAGCTAGTAAAAAGAACAATCAAATTGTTCGTGCTATTGAGCTTACAAACCAAACTGGTCTTGCTCCATGGGTAGATGTTGATGCTGAAAAAGTATTTGGTATCTACACTCGTTTACCAGAGCGTGAAGAAGTTGTTATTCCTGTTGAAGAACGTTTAATCGTTGAGCTTTACTCTAAATAGTAATTAAAAAGGCGTTGAAGAATGAAAAAAATTAAAACTACTCCACTTGCTCCACAAGAGTTTGAGGTAGAACAGATTAGTGAGAATGAAGCTAACATAATGGCTTATCCATTTGAAACTGGATATGCTATATCTTTAGCTCATCCACTTCGCCGTTTTTTACTAAGTAGCTCAGTTGGTTATGCACCAATCGCTATTAAAATAGAGGGTGCTAAGCACGAGTTTGACTCTGTACGTGGTATGCTTGAAGATATTTCAGATTTTATTTTAAATCTTAAAGAGATTCGTTTTAAACTAAATGATGATGCAACTGAAACAGAAATAAATTACAGCTTTGCTGGTCCATGTACTATTACTGGTGCAGACTTAAGCAATGATGAAGTAGAAGTGGTAACTCCAGAAGCTCCACTTGCAACACTGAATGAAGACTCAACTCTTAACTTTAGCATCAAAATTGCTCAAGGTATCGGTTATGTAGCGTCTGAAGATACTTACGAAGAACTTGAAGATGGATATATTGCACTAGATGCATATTTCACTCCTGTTAGAAGTGCAACTTATAAGATTGAAAATGTACTTGTAGAAGACAACCCTAACTTTGAAAGAGTTGTTATGAACATCAGAACTGATGGTCAGATTTCTCCAATCGATGCATTTAGAAACTCTTTAGAAGTTATGTACGCACAACTTGCAGTATTTAATTCTGAAATTAGTATCAAAGCTCCTACTACAATTGAGAGAGTTGAAGAGTCGCCAGATCTTAAAAAACTAACTACTAATATAGATAGTTTAGGATTAAGTGCAAGAAGTTTTAACTGTCTTGACCGTTCAAACATTAAACTAATTGGTGAAATTACACTAATGAGTACTAATGATCTGAAAAATGTTAAAAACCTTGGAAAAAAATCATACGATGAAATCGTTGAAAAAGTACAAGAGTTCGGTTTCGCAGTTGGTGCTGACTTAGCTGATGATGTAGTTACTGCATTAAAAAAGAAAATAGAAGCTTTAGAAGCTTAATAGAGGAAGATATATGAGACATCGTCATGGATATCGTAAACTAGGTCGTACAAGTTCACATAGAGCTGCGTTACTTAAGAACCTGAGTATTGCGCTAATTGAACATGGTAAAATTGAAACTACTGTTATTAAAGCAAAAGAACTACGTTCTTATGTTGAAAAACTAATCACAGTTGCAACTAAGAATGATTCAAATGCTCACAGAGCAGTATTTGCAGCACTTCAAAGTAAAGAAGCAACAAAAACTTTAGTAAATGAAATAGCTCCTAAGTACGTTGATCGTGCTGGTGGATATACTAGAATTACTAGAACACGTATTCGTCGTGGTGACGCAACTACTATGGCATTTATCGAATTAGTATAGCTACTATTTATTAGTACGTAAAAGGAGCAAAAGCCCCTTTTCGCTACGCTAACGCTGAGTTTTTACCGCAAGGGCATATAAAACTCGGCGTAAAGCCCACGCGCAGTAACCGCGCTATTTAAACTTTCCCAATTCTAAAATACTTTAACAAAAAGTGAGAAAATAATGAGTAATTTCGCATTTGGAACATACAGAATAACTGATCAAAACCCACAACATATTCAAGCGTTGCGTGAAGCAATTGATTCTGGCATAACTATGATAGATACATCAAGTAACTATATGGATGGCGCGGCTGAACGTGCTATTGCTTTAGCTTTTAGACATTTTGATGATGATGTAAAAGAAAATGTAGAGATAATTAGTAAGTATGGATATATTCAGGGCTCAAATATGGAACTTCATAAAGAAAAGAAGTTTGAAGCTGTTGTTGAGTTTAGTGAACACTGTTTTCACTCTATTTCCCCATCATTTATGAAAAATCAACTTGAGGCTTCTCTCTCACGTTTAGAAAGAAAAAAGATAGATTGTTATCTAATCCATAATCCTGAGTACTATCTACTTGATGGAATGAATAGAGATGCTGATAGAGATGAAGTTTTAGATATTATGTATGACAGACTTTATGATGCATTCATTGGTTTAGAAGAAGAGGTTAAAAGTGGAAGAATTGGTTCTTATGGAATAAGCTCAAATAGTTTTTCTAAAGCAAATAATGACCCAGAGTTTTTACCATATGAAGATTTAATCACTTTAGCAGATAGAGCTTCTGAAAGTGTTGGCAACGATACACATAGCTTCACGACCATTCAACTTCCTATAAATATCTTAGAAACTGAGGGGTTAAAATGTGCTTCTTGGGCTAAAAATAATGGTCTTAGAGTATTGGTAAATCGTCCTTTAAATGCTCAAAAAGATGGACATATGTTTAGACTAGCAGATTATGATGAGAGTACAGAGTATTATCATCACTTGAATGAGCTTCTTAATCTATGTGATAATGATGAGTTAAAGTCTATATATAACCTACTTGAACAACTAGATGAAAATAAGCATAAATTTGGCTGGATAGGGGATTTCGACTCTTTTTTATATGCTCAAATATTACCACACATTAAAAGCTCTTTAGAAGATATGAATGAAGAGAATTTAGAAACTATGCTAAAATACATTGATATGTTCTTTATAGAGTACCGAAAAATGGTCTCCTATGAGTGCTCTAAAAATACAAGAGTAGAGTTAAAAGAGCTTTTTAAAGAGTGTGAACAAAGCCTGCAAGAGTGTTCTTTTAGATTTTTAATGCAGAGAGAGAGTGTTGATTATATACTTGTAGGCATGAGAAAACCATCTTATGTACATGAAGTTCTTGCTTTAGAAGCCTAAAGTAAGTAATCTAATTAAATTCTTTATGACTTGTTAAGCGATATTGTCATATTTTATGTCAACTAAATATTATAAATAATTAAGAAGGAAAAATATGATTCCATTTTCAGATGAAGAGTTATTAGAACCAGTTAAAAATGTTATAGATAAGGTACGTCCTTCTTTAGCACTAGATGGTGGAGATATAGATTTTATTGCAGTAAAAAATTCAAAAGTATATGTACAGTTAAAAGGTGCATGTATAGGATGTGCAAGTAGTGGAAGTACACTAAAGTACGGAGTTGAACGTCAACTTAGAATGGATATACATCCGGAGTTGTGTGTTGTGAATGTTCCAGCTGGTATGGAAAACGATATCGAGAATCTATAAAAGAGACAGATGAGCACTTTAAGCAAATATAAAACATTAACACAAGCAAAAGATAGCTTCTCAAAGGCAGATTTTAAAAATGCGCTTGAAAAGTTTGCCCAAGTTTTGCAAAACTATCCAAACTCGAAAGAGGCTTATAATGGCGTTATTCTTTCTGAGATGGCTATGAGTGGAGAGGGTGGTGCTGAGGCTCTGTTTGATTATTATGAGATTTTAAAAGAAGATGATAGAGAACAAGCTGATTTTATTATGGAAGAAATCCTTCAGAATATGGATGGCTCATTAGAGAAGCTTAGTGAGGTTTTTGCCGAACCTCTTCGTGATAGACTAGAGTTAGAGGATGGTATTTTATACCAAGACTTTAAAGCCATTATCGATGAAGGTGATAGTTTTAAAGAGACTTTTGAAAATATTATGTTCTCTACACGTGTAATCATCACTAAAAAAGAAGATTTTATAGACTTTTTAGATAATTTAATAGATAATGATTTTCAAGAAATGGCATTAACGTACTTAGAGAATGCACTTAGCGTTTATCCAAGTGATGAACTTCTTCGTAAACTACTTAAAAAATTAGCCAAGGGTAATATTAGTGAAGATTGAACTACCAAACCAAGACTATAAATATGTAACAGAAAATTCTCAAGAGTGTAATAGCGATACTGCTTTTGTTTTAACTTCTCAAAATGAAAAATATCTTCAAAATGCAAAAGATAATTCTGCTCATTCTATTATTAAAGTAGATGAAATAGCTGAACTTTTTGGCGTTAACAAAATCAAGATAGTTGGAATTACCGGAACAAATGGTAAGACTACAACAGCGAGTGCAATTTACTCATTTTTACTAGACCTTGATTATAAAGTGGCGATGCAAGGGACTCGTGGATTGTTTATGAACGATGAAGTAGTTGAAGGAAAAACTCTTACTACTCCATCGGTTTTAAATACATACATGCATATTTATCAAGCAGTTACTGCTGGATGTGAATATTTTATTATGGAAGTTAGTTCTCACGCTATTGTTCAAAAAAGAATTGAAGGCTTAAGCTTTGAGCTGAAAATTTTAACAAATATCACTCAAGACCATTTGGATTATCATAAAACTATAGGTGAGTATATAGCAGTAAAAAATAGTTTTTTTCAAGATGAAGGTAAAAAGCTTATCAACAAAGATGAAACTCGTGCTGCGTTTAATATTAAAAACGCATATAGCTATGGTATAGAAAATCCGGCAACTTACAGACTTATGGCTTACTCGTTAAATGATGCTTCGAGCGGTATTATCCAGCACTTTCAAGAGATAGTTCCTTTTACTGCTTCACTTCATGGATTTTTTAATCTTTATAATCTTATGGCGGCAATAGCTGCAGTACATCTTTTAACTGATAAAAAACTTGAAGAGGTTGCAGAGGTAGTTGATAACTTTGCAGGTGTAAGTGGAAGAATGGAACAAGTTTGTGAATCTCCAAATGTTATAGTCGATTTTGCACATACTCCTGATGGAATGCAACAGGTTCTAAATGCCCTAAAAGAGAAGGATCTCTTAGTTGTATTTGGTGCTGGTGGAGATAGAGATAAAGAAAAGAGACCAATGATGGGAAGAATTGCAGCTTCATTGGCTAAAAAAACTTATATTACTAGTGACAATCCAAGAAATGAAGATCCAGAGTTAATAGTGGCAGATATCCTCGAAGGCATAGAGGACAGATCAAATATAACTGTTGAGCTAAATAGAAAAAAAGCGATAGAGATGGCTCTAGATGATCAAGAAGATGACGAGGTAGTTGTAATACTTGGTAAAGGTGATGAGTCTCATCAGATTATATATGATAAGAAATTACCTTTTGATGACAGAGAGGTTGTTAGAGAACTACTAAACCTAAAGTAGGTTTAGTTTACAGTGTAAACGATACTCTGAGGAGCGATTGGACTACTACTGTTTGTATCACTAAACATAGTTGCAGTTACATTTGTATCACCCGCAATTACAGTAATAGTTGCTATATCATCTGTAACGGTAATGACAGAGCCATTATCAGCTAACCAAACGATATTTTTGATTATAACCTTACCTGTAGTACCATCGCTAAAATCACCTTTAGCCTCAAGAATATGGTCACCAGTTGTATTAATATCTGCATTGCTAATCGTAAAACTTGTTAAAGCTGTAATACTTATTGAAGATGGTCCCGCTGTCAAATCTTGATAAGTAATTGAAATATTGGCATCACCACCATTTGCATTTCCTGCAATAACCTCTCCATTAATTACAGCGGCAATATCGTCATCTGAACTTACCCAGTTAACTGCGGTAGTCGCATCTGCAGATGTTGCATCATCATAGTAAACAGTAGCAGTGAAATTTGCAATATCTGTAGAGTACATACTAAGAGTGGGCTCATTAATTTTTACATGGTCTACATCTTTTAAAGGTATTTCAGTATTGTCTCCACATGAGATAAAAAGCAGAGTTAATATTGTGTATATTGTTATTTTAATAAATTTCATTTGTTTTCCTAGAATCTAACGTTGAAGCCAACGTAAAGAGTGTTTACATTTGACTCGTAAGGGATTTTTGCTGCAACATAATCTACTGATTGATATGAGATAAATTTGTAGCCGTATCCTAGTTCAAGATCAAAATACTCATTGATTGGGACATATGCACCAAAGCCTAGGTTAAAAGAACCAAAATCCAAACGATCCTGTAGTTCCCTATCTATTTTCAATGTACCTGCTCCAAAACCAGCTTTAATAAATGGATTTATATAAATACCAAAATCAAAAGATTTGATTAGTGCCATGTTAATAGAGTATTTAGCCTCATCTTTATTAGAAAATATTTTAGATTCATTTTCACTTCTTTCAATGATAAATTCTACAGCGTAAGCTTCTCTATGACCATATCCAATTTTAATACTTACTGTTTGAGATGAACTTAGCGCATCTGCTAAAGGATCAATAAATTGTTCATCAAAATATCCATAATTTGCACCTATATATATTTTAGAATCAGAGTAGAGAGATGTTAATAAAAGAGTAAAAAGTATTATTTTTTTCAATGCTGGCTTCCCTATTTTAAATTAAGGAGAATTATAGCTAAAAAGTCCTATTTTAGCTTAAATATATAAACTTGTTTTCACGAAGGGTATTTTATAGCTAGAATTTTGCTATAATTGCGAAAAAATTAAGGACTATTTTAATGGGAATCCCTCAACCGGCTTTTTATATATTTAAATGTGAGCAATCGTCTCCTCCAGGTATGCCAAAACCATCGTGTGTAACACCACAAACTCAAGATCTTTTTCAACACTTAGCAACTAAGCTAATGCAAGAGGGTGTTATGGGCACTGTTCAACCAATCCGTACTTCATGTATGAATAGATGTTCTTCGGGACCTATCATGTTAGTAGAGCCAGGTCATACAATGTATGCAGGTCTTACGAAAGATAAAATCGACAGAATTGTTGCAGAGCATATTATCGGCGGTAATATAGTTGAAGAGTTTGTTATCGAAGCTGAACAATGGGATGAAGCAATTTCTCCTGCTGATATGCGTAAGCAGATGGGAAAATAAGTAAAAGATAGGTAGGAAAAATATGTTAATTGATATGTTGTACAGCAAAATTCATCGCGCTACTGTTACGGATGCTAACTTAAATTATGTTGGTTCTATAACGATAGATGAGGAGCTTTTAGAAGCTGCGAAGATGAGAGTTGGACAAAAAGTTGAGATTTTAAATGTTAACAATGGTGAACGTTTTACTACATACATTATTTTAGGTGAACGCGGTAAGCGTGATATCTGCCTAAATGGGGCAGCAGCACGTAAAGTTCACCCGGGTGATAAAGTAATTATAGTTGCATATGCTACTTATGATGAAAAAGAGCTAGAGACTTACCAGCCAAAAGTTGTTATCTTAGATGATAAGAATGATATTGAAACTATAGCGGATAGTATATAACGCTATGTTTGGTAATATGGGCGATATGAGTAAAATGCTTGAGGGGATGCAAGAAAATGCAGCCAAACTTCAAGCTGAACTAGCGTCTAAAACTTTCAGTGTAAAAACTGGTGGTGGAATGATAGAACTTAGTGTTAATGGTAATGGTGAAGTTATCGATTTAAATATTGATGATGAGCTTTTATCTGATAAAGAGTCTTTACAAATTTTACTAATCGGTGCGATGAATGATGTAAGTAAAATGGTTCAACAAAACCAGCAAAGCAGTGCTATGGGTATGCTAGGTGGTATGAACGCATTTGGCGGACAATAGGTGCTTCGTCTCTTTGTAGCACTAAACCTTCTTTTTTTAAACCTTTATGCTTGTAAGGGTGGATATGACTCTTGTAAAAATAAAATTAATGATTCAAACTCACTTTCAAATAAAACACTCCAAATACCTGTAAAAAAGAATAAACTTCTTATCTTTTCAAGAACAACTCCAAATAAAACTATACTCAAGCATGACCCTTTTCTTTCTCTGTATTTAGTAGAGGATAAAAAAGGTTTTAAATATCCATTTAATATAAACTATAGACTTACTCTAGGAACTGCTTGTGTAAATAAAAGTGAAGCAGTTGAGGGTAAGATTTTAAAAAATCAAGTGGGATTAAATAGTTTTGCAATATTTGGTGAGCGTGTCACTGTTCCTAGTCTACTTCTTACTAGCTGTTGTTCATTAGAGGGCATAGTAACACCACAAGGTATAATCGAAAAAGAGTATATCGATAGATTTATAAAAATTAAAAAAGTTTCTTATTCTGACATAGGTATAAGAGTTGTAGATGAGAAAAAATTAATTATCATAAATACGATAAATCCTTTTATGAGGGGCAACCCATTTAAGGTGGGTGACTGCATATTAGAGCTAAATGGCAAAAAAGTTAAAAATGCTTCCGCTCTTATGAGAGATATACTTTTTAGTAAAATTGGTTCAACTCATAAAGTAAAAGTAAAAAGAGATTCTAAAGTTTTAACTCTTAGAATGAAGAGTCAAAAAAGATATGGTGGTGGATATCTGAGTGATACATTTTTGAAATTTTTAGGAATCTCTTTTGATAAAAATTTAAAAGTAGTAAAGTTAGAGCAAAAAGCTAAAAAATACAGTTTAAAACTTGGTGATAGACTACTTCAAATTAATCACAAAAATGTTACAACTGAAGCTGAAATACTTCAAACTATTTTACAAACTAAGAACTCTACAAATCTTCTCATCTTAAGAGGTGACTTTCAGTTTTTTGTGAAGATAAATTAGTTAATATTTCATATGCAAAACTTTGAGAACTTTTTACTAGATAACTTACCAGTATCAAACAGTATACATCCAACTTATGAGGATGCTCTACACAATATGCTGATGGCTGGTGGTAAAAGATTTCGTCCTGCACTTTTACTTGGAGTTGTGAGTGCGTATAACTCTCTTCTTCTTGATGGTGCTAGACATGCTGCTTATGCGATAGAGCTACTTCACACATACTCTCTGATTCACGATGATTTACCGGCTATGGATGACTCACCCCTACGTCGAGGCAAACCAACTCTACATATTTCGTTTGATGAAGTAACAGCGATACTAGTAGGTGATGCACTTAATACATACTCATTTGAAGTTTTAAGTAACGCTCCTTTTTCAGACTACACAAGAGTACAGCTTATTCGTGAGTTGGCAACTAATGGTGGGCTTAACGGTATGGTTTTAGGTCAAGCGATTGACTGTTACTTTGAGAACAAACCACTTAAAGTTGAAGATATAAAAATGCTTCATACAAATAAAACTGCAAAACTAATTGCTGCTTCACTTAAAATGGGTGCGATAATAGTAGGTAAAGAAGAGTTAGCTGATCAGCTTTATGACTTCGGCATTAAGCTTGGACTTCTTTTTCAAATTCAAGATGATATTTTAGATGTAACGCAGAGTTGCGAAGAAGCAGGAAAACTTACAAATAATGATGAAGATAAAAATAGTTTCGTAACTATTTTAGGATTAGAAGAGTCAATGAAACAAGCTAATGAATTAGCGGATGAGTTAAACAGAGAGTTGAGTTCTTTTGATGATAAGTTACAAAAAGAATTAACCCCTCTGTTGACTAAGTATATAAACAGACATAAAACTAAAACAGGAAATAAATGATGAGTAATGTAATGCGTCAAAAAATGGCAGACAGTATAAGATTTTTAGCAGCAGATATGGTTCAAATAGCAAACTCAGGTCACCCAGGAGCACCAATGGGCCTTGCAGATATTGCAACAGTTTTGAGTGAACACTTAAACCACAATCCGAAAAATCCTGATTGGTTAAACCGTGACAGGTTAGTATTCTCAGGTGGACACGCAACAGGTCTTATCTACTCACTTTATTATCTTTGGGGATATGGACTTGAAGTAGAAGATTTAAAAAACTTTCGTCAGTTAGACTCTAAAACTCCAGGTCATCCAGAGTATGGTCACACAGCGGGAATCGAGATTACTACTGGTCCTTTAGGTCAGGGTGTTGCAAATGCTGTTGGTTTCTCAATGGCTTCAAAATTTGTTGGTGCTCAGGTTAACTCCCAAACGGCTGCGTTAATAGATCATAATGTGTATTGCCTTTGTGGTGATGGCGATTTAGAAGAGGGTCTCTCTTATGAAGCTTGTTCTATCGCTGGACATAACAAACTTGATAACTTAGTTCTTATTTATGATTCAAATCGTATTACTATTGAGGGCTCAACTGATTTAAGTATTTCAGAAAATATTCGTATGCGTTTTGAATCTCAAGCTTGGGATGTTTTAGAGATTGATGGTCATAACTTCGATGAGATTGATGCAGCTCTTACAACGGCAAAAGCTAATACTAAACCAACTATTATTATTGCAAATACTATCATCGCTAAAGGTGCTGGTGAGTTAGAAGGTTCACACCACTCTCATGGTGCTCCACTTGGTGATAAAATTATTGCTGAAGCAAAAACTAAAGCTGGTTTTGACCCAGAGAAAACTTTTCATGTAGATGAAGATGTAATGGCAAGATTTAGATGTGCTATAGAAGAGGGTGACCTCTGTGAACGTGAGTGGATTCACTCTCAAAAGACTATGCCACTTATGGAGCAAAATGAAGCTTTAGCAGCACTGCAAAATCCAGATTTTTCCCGTATTGATTATCCTACATTTGAAAAAGCAGAAGCTACTCGTTCAACTAATGGAAAAATTATGAACGCTATTGCTAAGGGAGTTCCAAGCTTTTTAGGTGGTTCAGCAGATTTAAGTCCATCAAACAAAACTAACTTAAATGATATGGGTGTTTATCCAAAGGGAAGAAATATCTACTTTGGTATCCGTGAACACGCAATGGCATCTATCGTAAATGCGATGGCTCTTTATGGTCCTTTAATGCCTTTTAGTGCTACATTCTTTGTATTTTCAGATTACCTAAAACCGGCAGCTCGTATTGCAGCACTCACTGGAATCCAACAGTTCTTTATCTGGACTCATGATAGTATCGGTGTTGGTGAAGATGGTCCAACACACCAACCAATTGAGCATCTTTCACAGTTTCGTGCACTACCGAACTTTTATGTATGGCGCCCAGCTGATGGTGCTGAAAATGTGGAGGCTTGGAAAACAGCATTGACTATGGATAAATCTCCATCTGCATTTGTATGTTCTCGTCAAAACCTTGCAGTTCTTCCTTCAGCTGTAAGTGGAGAAGCAAGTAAGGGTGGTTACTTACTTTCATCTGATGAAAATGCTACTATGACTCTTATGGCATCAGGTTCAGAAGTGGAACTTGCTCTCAAAGTAAAAGAGTCACTAAACGCAGCAGGTACATCTGTAAATGTTGTCTCAGTTCCATGTTATGATCTTTTTATAGAACAAGATGATTCTTACATCTCTTCTATCATAAAAGAAGGGACTAAAACTGTAGCTATTGAAGCTGCTCGTGGTCTTGAGTGGTATAAGTTAGCAGACATTGTTATTGCAATGGATAGCTTCGGTGCGTCAGCTCCAGCAGGCCAACTATTTGAAAAATTTGGTTTTAGTGTTGAGTCTATTGTCGGAAAAATTCAGTAATCTAGTTTTAGTCTCTTTACGAGGGTTAATATGAAAATCATAGTAATTATCATAATTATGGATATTTTTATATTTACTCTGGGGGCTATTTTTGCTGATAGAGAGTTTAGAACTTCTGACACCAATAGTAGCAATTTTCATATGGATAGATATGGGTACTATTGGAGGATAGAGGAGTGATTTATCTATTTAGATAGGCTTTTCTTGTTTGAATTCTACTATCTATATATCCTCGTCCAATAGTAAAATGGTATAAAATCTGAAAACGGTTATCTTTGAGACCCAAGATCCCATGCATAGTATCATCTAAAAAACATCCAATTCCAGTTCCTGAAAGCTTTAACGATGTTGCTCCAAGATAGAGTTGTTGACCAATAGCACCACACTCCCAATAGAGCTCTTTATACCTATGAGCACCATGAGTTTGGAGTTGTTGAGAAAAATTAGATAACATTCCTAGAGAAAAGGCTCCATCACTAGCAATATCTTGTGAGCAACTTATAGCCTTCGAACTCATACGAAAATCTCTTAGCTCTAAAATGTAGAGACCCTCTAAATCTGTCTCCTGCCATTTAAATGCAGTGTGCATCTGTTCTTGGAGTGATATTTTATCCCTATTGTTTCGTATAAATATATATAAACCGGACTCATACTCTTTTATTCTATGAACAAAAAGTACTAAGTGAGCTGCATTTTCTTTGGCATCCAGGGAATCATAAACACTATAAAGAAGAGTATGAAACTGCTCTTTTGTTATAGTGGATGTCTCTTTGTCCATGACGTGAATACTTCTTCGATTTAAAACTACAGTTTTTGACTCCTGAGTTACTTCTTTTTGAACTAGGCTACGTTTAACATCTTTTTGTTTGATTTGCAGTGTAGAAGTTGCCTCTTCAATCTCAGGGATAATATCCCAGTTTTGCATACTTGGACTAAGTTGATTTGCAATTCCCTCATAAATTAAAGGTGCTGATTGGGTTAAGGTTTCTATATTTAGTGAGGGATTTACTTCCTCAGGAGATACAACAAAGAGCATATCTCCTATCTCTTTTTCAAAAAATCTTTTATCTTGATTTACTCCTAGAAGTGTAGATATCTCACTATCACTCACACTGTCGAGCCGTGTTATTTTCCATCCTAACATCTTTGCAGAGACAACAAGCGATTGCCAAGCATGACCAGCGTCAAGATTCACATATCGAAAGGCACGCTCTCCATATTTCCATACCTCTCTCCAGCTTATACTTGAAAATCCTACAAGAAAACTATTTTTTGGTAGTTCTTCCCAAAATGGTGTTTCAAACTCTGCTAAAGTCTCAAGTCCATGATTTTTAGGGGTGTAATGATAGAGAGTAGTTTTGTCTGTCTGTTCTTGTAAAACAGGAGGTAAAACTATATATGTTTCTGTAGGATGTAGGTTTCCACTAGAAGCATTACATCGAACAGCCCAAGAGCTATCACCTGAGACTTTCCAAGCCGCTATGCCCATTGAAAACTGTAGTAGTTGAGAAAGTGACTCTTTTAGTAGCGGTGCTGATGGCAGCTCTGAATCAAGTAGGTGATAGGGTGGAGTTGTATTCTCTAAGGCTAAAGGAAGCGAGATACTCTCTGTTCCATTATAGTTTCTAAAAGGATTTGGTTGTGTACTCCAGTCCATATATCCAAGTGAACGAGCGTATCTTTGTTGTGAATGTTTCGTAGTTTCATGGTAATGAAAAACTGTTTGTAGTGATTTATTCATGATGAGAGTTTAGTTTGTTTAGCTTAAGTAGTAGTATAAAAATAGTTGTAATTTAAAAAGGTTTATAGTCCTTAATATATATCCACTTACTTATGATATAATTTATGATAAATAGTTAAGGCTTGATTATGACATATCAAATAACGGTTGTAGTTTATATACTACTTTCATATGTAGCTATTGTGAATATTGTGACGACATATCGTCTAATATTCTGTGATATATATGAAGTAAGTCAGAAGCTACTTCAGTTGTTATTGATATGGTTATTACCATTAATTGGTTCTGTTATAGTTGCGAGTGTTTTGAATACTGAGCCTGTAAAATTATCAGAAAAAGCTTCTCGTTATTCCTTACTTCTTAAGTGGTTATTATTGCCATTATTTATAGCGATTGAATCAGATATAGATGATGATAGTGGGGATATTAATCAGGGCTATGCTCATTAATATTATATAAATTACTCAACTTTCGCACATAAAACCTAACTCTTTTTGAGTGTAAGCACTGAGAACAGCGATAATCTGAAGAAAGTTTTTATTCTCCTTGACAACATTTTGGATTTCAGAGATTTTTGTGAGT
>Ga0256844_10000568_pt1 | contig 14188 bp, 13 predicted proteins | sample MusselsmetaG_FD_189100 | JGI IMG/M metagenome (GOLD analysis project Ga0256844, IMG submission 189100) | Mussel associated microbial communities from hydrothermal vent at the East Pacific Rise, Pacific Ocean - Mussels | ecosystem: Host-associated > Mollusca > Shell > Unclassified ... | reverse complement strand
TAATTGCGATACCTGCTACAGCAAGACCTAATAAAGCTAAAGTTAATAAGAGAAGTTTCATATGATAAAATTATGATGCAAAGATAGTTATTATCTAGAAGTATAAGATATGTTAAGTTGATTTTTTTTGTAATAAAATGGTATGGTTTTTAGAAGTCTAAAGAATATTAACCTCTGCTTCAATGGCAATACCAAAAGTATTTAAAACTTCTTTTTGAATTTTCTTAGATAAGTTATGTATTTCATTTCCAGTAGCATTACCATAGTTCACTAAAACTAAAGCTTGGTTTTTATGTGCGCCAGTATTGCCAAAGCGTTTTCCTTTAAATCCGCATTGTTCAACTAGCCACCCTGCAGGAACCTTATATGAGGTGAGAGGTGATAGGTTTGACGTTTGAGATTTATCCCGACTCGAGATTGTTACTTCGTAGAATGGCGCCTTAGGATGCTTCTTTTGAAACGTATCAAATTCTTTTTTTGAAAGAATAGGGTTTTTAAAAAAACTACCACTGTTTCCCAGCTCTTTTGGGTTGGGGAGTTTACTTTGTCTAATGGCAATTACAGTATCAGAAATATTTTTTAATGTTGGATTTTTTATGCCTTGTTTTTCTAGTTCACTTTTAATTGCACCATAAGAACTGTTTAAATTGTGCTTGTTTTTAGTCAGTTGAAATGTTACACTTGTAATAATATATTTGCCTTTATACTCATTTTTAAAAACGGAATTTCGATAATCAAAATTACAATCGGCATTACTAAAAGTTTTAAAGCTATTGCTTTTAATTTCTAAAGCTTCTACCTCATAAATGGTATCTTTCACCTCTATACCATAGGCACCTATGTTCTGTATGGGTGTAGTGCCTACATTGCCAGGAATCAAAGATAGGTTTTCTACGCCACCATAGTTATGTGCAACACACCACAATACGAATTCATGCCAAACTTCGCCTGCTTGTACTTTTACAAAAACAGAGGTGTCTGTGCTATTAACAAGCTCTTTCCCTTTGGTGTTTATTTTGACTACTAATTTTTCAATATCCTTTGTTAAGAGTAAGTTACTGCCTCCGCCAAGGAGAAAAAACTCTTTTTCGGTTTTTACTAATTCTGAAAAATCAACACTGTTCGTAATCTCCGTAAAGCGTTTAGAATTAACATTAATACCAAAAGTATTGTATGGTTTTAAGGAGATGTTCTTTTGAATATGCATTAGTCAGTATAGGTTTGAAGTGCAGCTTTTAAAATTTGAACCGCTTGAATTAAATTTTCTTTATTAAGTACATAGGCAATTCGTATTTGATTTGTGCCTAACCCCTTAGAAGAATAAAATCCTGCTGCAGGAGCTACCATTATAGTTTCATTATTCAGATTAAAATCTTCCAGTAGCCATTGTGCAAAGCGGTCTGCATCTTTTATAGGAAGTGCTACAATACAGTAGAATGCTCCTTTGGGTTTTGCAACGGTAATGCCATCAATTTTTTGAAGCTCTGTAATTAAAACATTTCGTCTTTCTACGTATTCTGTTATAACTTCATCAAAATAGCTCTGTGGTGTGTCTAAAGCGGCTTCACTGGCAATTTGAGCGTAGGTTGGTGGACTTAATCGTGCTTGTGCAAATTTTAAAACAGTAGCAATAAGGTCTTTATTTTTTGATACGATGCATCCAATTCTTGCACCGCACATGCTATAGCGTTTGGATACAGAGTCAATCATAATGGCATGTTGCTCTAAGCCTGTTTCTTGTAGTACAGAATAATGAGATAAGCCATCGTATACAAACTCTCGATAGACTTCATCTGCAATTAAAAATAAATTATGCTTTTTTACAATGGCAGCCAACTTTTGAATTTCATCTTTGGTATATAAATATCCTGTTGGATTGCCAGGATTACAAATTAATATTGCTTTGGTTTTTGGAGTGATTAACTCTTCAAATTCAGAAATAGGAGGTAAGGCAAAATTAGTTTCAATTTTAGAAATTACAGGCACAACTTTTACGCCAGAAGCTATAGAAAAGCCATTATAATTGGCATAAAAAGGTTCTGGTATAATTACTTCATCACCAACATCCATAATGCTACCAAAAGTAAATAGTAGGGCTTCACTACCACCAGTAGTTACAATAATCTCTTGCGCTGATACGGTAATATCATTTTTTTTATAATAGCCTGAAATTTTTTCTCTATAGGTTTCAGAACCTTCAGAGCGTGCATAAGAAAGTACTTCTATAGTATTGTTCTTAACGGCGTCAAGTGCAATTTTAGGCGTTTTAATATCTGGCTGACCAATATTGAGGTGGTATACTTTTACACCACGTTTTTTTGCATCTTCTGCATAAGGCACCAATTTTCGGATTGGTGATTCTGGCATTTGTTGTCCTTTATGAGATATCTTAGGCATACGAATTTGTTTTTAACAAAATTGCAAAAATTAATTCGAAATTGTAAGAGTTTCTAAGATAATTTTTGCTTAACTAGAATAGTTAAAGTTTTACTAAAAGCTTAATGGTATTTGTTTTTTGACTAAATTTAGAAATGCTAAGTGTTTATTATGGGACTCTATTTTAAATCATTGCGAATACTTTTTACCTTGCTTTTAATATTCCAGAATGTCTATGCTCAAGATACATTTAGAATTATTGGTGGAGAGCAAAAAGAGGTGCAAACTTTTCAACTGATTAATAATCTTATTATTATTCCTGTAAAAGTGAATGGGAGTACATTGAAATTTTTATTAGATACAGGTGTTAACAAAACAATACTTTTTAATTTAAGTATTGAAGATTCACTTAAACTTAAAAACACAACACATATTAAAATAAAAGGCTTGGGTAAGGGTGATTATTTGAATGCGATTAAGTCAGACAACAATAGCTTTAGTATAGGAAAAATAAGCAATAGAAAGCATACAATTTATTTAATTTCAGGCAAAAAATTTGATTTATCACCACAATTAGGTGTTCATATTAACGGAATTATAGGAGGTGATTTGTTTCGTGATTTTATTGTAGATATAAATTACAGTACAAAAAGAGTAAAGTTTAATAATCCAAAAACATATCGCTATCATAAATGTAGAAAATGCCAACAGCTTGCTTTGAGTTTTCGCAATAAAAAACCTTATGTAGATTTGATGATTCAAAACGAGGAGAGTAAGCCTATTCAAGTAAAATTATTGATAGATTCTGGAGGGAGTGATACTTTATGGCTATTTGCATCTTCACATGAAGCCATTAGAGTGCCTAAAGATTATTTTGATGATTATCTTGGTAAAGGACTCGGAGGTGATATTTTTGGAAAGAGAGCAAAATTAAAGCAACTTGGTGTTGGTAATTATTCATTTCACAATGTAAATGTTGCTTATCCTGATTCTAGTGCGATTGGTTCATTGCAAAAACATAAAGAACGGAGTGGAACATTGGGGGCTGGGATATTAAAACGGTTTCGAGTAATTTTTGATTATCCCCATAAAAAAATTACATTCAAACGGAAGTCAAAATATTTTAATGATCCTTTCTTATATAATATGAGCGGTATTGAACTAGCATATAGTGGTAAGATGTTGGTTAAAGAACGGGAAAGTGCAAAGTTAGGGGATAGCTCTAATTTGAATGGCAATACAATAGAAATTATTTATGATTATGTATATGCTTTTAAGAACTCATACCAAATTACAATAATTAGAAAGGGTTCTCCAGCGAATAAAGCAGGCTTGCTACCTAAAGATATTGTTTTGCAAGTTAATGGGAAGTCGGCTTATAATTATACATTAGAAGAAATTATAGCCATGCTTTCATTGGAAGAAGGGGAGCGGATTAAATTGTTAATAGATAGAGGTGGAGAGATTTTAAAATATTCTTTTAAATTGGAAAAATTATTGCAAAAAAAATAACACCATAACTTTAAGTTATGGTGTTATTAATATTGTAGTAGTAATAGAAAAATCTATTAATTAGAAATCATTGTTTTTTTCTTCTCTACTGGAGAAGTCGTTTCTGCTTTTAAAACTTTCCCTTTAACAGCTATTCTTACAGTAGCTTCAGATGCATTAGAAAAAATAGTTACAGTTTTAGAAAAAGCACCAACTCTATTGGTTGCATATTTTACTGTAATTTCTCCTTCTTTTCCAGGCATAATAGGCTCTTTCGGAGCGCTAGGCACTGTACAGCCACAACTTCCTTTTACATTAGAAATAATTAAAGGCGATTTGCCTACATTCTTAAACTTTAAGGTTCTTACACCGTCAGCATTATGAGCAATTTCACCATAATCTACAGTTTTAGATGCAAACTCAAAAACAGGGGCATTCGGATCAACTTTTTTTGTTTCAACATTGGTCTGGGCATTGATAGATAAACTAAAGATACCTAGAAATAGTACTAAAAAAACTTTTTTCATTTTATATTAAATTTTAGATTGTAAAGATACTAATTTTAGTCAATAAATTTATAACGAGTAAAATTTTACCATATTGCTTAGAATTGTAACTTTGCAATTCATTTTCAAAAATCATTCCAAAGTATGAGTTCCCCATTAAAATATAATGCAAGTGAAGTAGAAAGTAAGTGGTATGCTTATTGGATGCAACAAAACTATTTTCATTCTATACCAGATGATAGAACGCCTTATACCATTGTAATTCCACCGCCAAACGTAACTGGAGTGTTGCATATGGGGCATATGCTAAATAATACGATACAAGATGTATTGATTCGTAGAGCACGTTTATTGGGTAAAAATGCATGTTGGGTGCCAGGTACAGATCATGCTTCTATTGCTACAGAGGCTAAAGTTGTAGCCAAATTAAAAGAACAGGGTATTGATAAAAAGGACTTGACTCGTGAAGAATTTTTAAAACATGCTTGGGATTGGACTCATGAATATGGTGGCGTGATTTTAGAACAACTTAAAAAATTAGGATGTTCTTGTGATTGGGATAGAACTAAGTTTACCTTAGATGATGACATGTCTGAAGCAGTAATCAAAGTTTTTGTTGATTTATACAATAAAGGATTGATATATAGAGGGTACCGCATGGTAAATTGGGATCCAGAAGCAAAAACTACCTTATCGGATGAAGAAGTAGAATATGTTGAAAAAAATGGAAACTTATACTATATTAATTACAAAATTGAAGGTACAGATGAAACCTTGACTGTTGCTACAACAAGGCCAGAAACCATACTCGGCGATACTGCTATTTGTATTCATCCTAATGATGAGCGATTTTCACATTTAAAAGGAAAAAAAGCAATTGTACCAATATGTAATCGTGTAATCCCTATCATTGAAGATACTTATGTAGATGTAGAATTTGGGACGGGATGTTTAAAAGTAACACCCGCACACGATATGAATGATAAAGCTTTAGGTGATAAACATGATTTAGAAGTTATCGATATTTTTAATGAAGATGCTACGCTAAATAGCTTCGGATTACACTATCAAGGTAAGGATAGGTTTGTGGTTCGGAAAGAAATTTCTAAGGAACTAAAGGAAAAAGGCTACTTGATAAAAACAGAAACGCACCTTCATAAGGTTGGAACCAGCGAAAGAACAAAAGCAGTTATAGAGCCTAGATTGTCAGATCAATGGTTTTTGAAAATGGAAGACTTGGTTAAGCCAGCACTAAAAGCGGTCTTAGAAGATAGTGAGATTAAATTATATCCTAAAAAAATAGAGAATACCTATAGGCATTGGTTAGAAAATATTCGTGATTGGAATGTTTCTCGTCAGTTATGGTGGGGGCAACAGATTCCTGCTTATTATTATGGTGATGGAGCAGATGATTTTGTTGTGGCAGAAAGCAAAGAAGAGGCTTTGAAATTAGCAATTCAAAGATTAAATGTTATTTCGACAGAACGAGGCACGAGTAACGAGAAACCTCTAACAATTGATGACTTAAGACAAGACAATGATGCTTTAGATACTTGGTTCTCCTCATGGCTATGGCCAATATCTGTTTTTGATGGAATTCGGAATCCTGATAATGCTGAAATTAAGTATTACTATCCTACGAGCGATTTGGTAACTGGACCAGATATTATCTTTTTTTGGGTAGCACGAATGATTTTTGCAGGCTATGAATTTCGAAATGAGAAACCTTTTGAAAATGTGTATTTTACAGGAATTGTACGTGATAAGCAAGGTAGAAAAATGTCTAAATCTTTAGGTAATTCACCTGATGCTTTAAAATTAATTGAAGATTATAGTGCAGATGCAGTACGTGCAGGGATGCTATTGTTAAGTTCTGGGGCAGGAAATGATTTGTTATTTGACGAATCGAAATTGCAACAAGGAAAAGCTTTTTCTAATAAAATTGTAAATGCCTATCGTTTGGTTAGTGGATGGGAAGTAGATACTGAAATAGTACAGCCTGAAGTTAGTAAAATTGCATTAGACTGGTTTGATGCAAAGTTTCAAGAAGCGTATGCCGAAATTGAAGATCATTTTTCTAAATATAGATTGTCTGATGCTTTGATGACAACGTATAAGTTAATCTGGGACGATTTCTGTTCTTGGTTGCTGGAAATGGTAAAGCCAGCCTATCAACAACCTATAGATAAGGCTACTTTTGATGCGGTAATAGTCTTGTTTGAAAATAACATGAAAATTTTACATCCGTTTATGCCATTTTTAACTGAAGAAATTTGGCATCAAATTGCTGAGCGAAATGTAGATGAAGCATTAATTGTTACCAGTTACCCTGAGCAAAAAACGTTTAATAAACAATTAATTTCTGATTTTGATTATACTTCAGAAGTGGTATCGGCAATTCGTAATATCCGTAAAGAGAAAAATATTTCTTTTAAAGAAGAGTTGCAATTGTTTGTTGCTAAAAAAGAAGCTTTTAATGCTGCTTTTAATCCTGTAATTAAAAAGTTATGTAATGTTTCTGAAATTAATGAGACAACTGATAAGGTAGAGAATGCCTTGTCATTTAGAATAAAATCTAACGAATATTTTATTCCGTTTGGTGAAGCTATTGATGTAGAGGCAGAGAAGAAAAAGATAGAAGAAGAGCTGAACTATACCGCAGGTTTTTTAACGTCTGTTCAAAAGAAATTAGCAAACGAACGTTTTGTAAATAATGCTCCAGAACAAGTTATTGCTATCGAAAAGAAGAAAGAAGCAGATGCCTTGGCTAAAATTGAAACCTTAAAGCTTAGTTTAAAGAGTTTATAATTTTGTATATTGACAAAACAAATAAACCAAAAAAATATGGCAAGGGATAAAAAATTTACAAGCTTAAAAGAGTTTTATCCTTTTTATTTAACAGAACATAGTAATGCTACATGTAGAAAATTACATTTTGTAGGTACTGGTATTGTGATTTTAGTATTGCTTTCTACGCTATACACTCAGGTTTGGTCAAGGTTGTGGTTAATTCCGTTAATTGGCTATGGTTTTGCTTGGCTTGGTCATTTTGTTTATGAAAAAAATAAACCAGCAACCTTTCAATATCCTTTTTATAGTTTAGCTTCAGACTTTATCATGTTTTGGCATTTGTTAATGGGTAAAGAAAAATTTTCTCCTATGCGAGAGGAAGTTTAATGTATACTTGTTTTTTTCCATATTGTTTTGGCTGTTGCGCATATTTTATTACTATTCTTAATTTTAATTGTATGCAGAAATGAAATATCTGTATTATTATCTGCTTTGGTTGAAGAGATTATTACATCTCCATATTGTGCTTCTGAAATAAACCTTCCATCAATAAAATTCAGGTTGTAATTATCAATAATTTCATTAGGAATCGATTCAATTACCCATTGTAAGTATCTAATATTATTAACATGCTTAATCATATCAGTATCATATCTATTAATCTTAAATTCCAACTCATAATCTGAATTTTCAATTGCTTTAATTTTATTAGATATATTATAGTCCAAACTCTCTTTATTACAAAAAGACCATTTTTTCTTTATATCATCAAATATTTGAATAGGCCTTCTTCTTTTAATATCAAAGAAAATCCACAGACCTTTTGCTCTTCCTATTATTTTATTCTGTTTGTCATAAATAATATTCTCTCTAAAACCTTTAATTGTTGTGTATTTTGATAACCAGGTTCTGATAGTTATCTTTTCTTTATAGTTAGGATATCTTATCATCTGCATAGCTCCAGAAATTAAAACCCAACCAATATTTTGTGCTGCTAATTGATATAAATTATGATTTATAGCATAGCAATGTTCAGCTGCTGTTTCTTCTAGTAGCGTTAAAATGATTGTAGGAGAAGCAACACCAAATTCATTCATCTCAAAATATCTTAATTCAAACTGTTTGTCAAAATAATTTTTCATTTTAGTGTTTTTATATATTATTTTGCCTACTCAAAAATAAAACCTTCAATCTTGTTATTCATGATTGGTATTATAAATTACGTATGTATTACATAATAATAAATAGAAACAAAATGAGCAAAACTGCCCAATAAAACAAATACATGAAATATTGCATGGTTATATTTTATTCTAGGTATGCTATAAAATACAGCACCAATAGTGTATGAAATCCCTCCAAATAGCAACCATAAAGAACCTTCATGACCTAGATTAGTAGTTAAGGGTTTAATTACTATAATAATAATCCAGCCCATTAAAACATACATAAATGTAGATAGTTTGTCATATTTACCAGTAAAAAATAGTTTTAGAATAATTCCAGTTAGTGCAAGAAACCAATTAATTCCAAATATCCACCAACCAATTTTTCCTTGCAGAGTTACTAAAGTGAATGGCGTGTATGTACCTGCAATAAGTACATAAATTGAAGCATGGTCAAAAATATTTAACCTTGTTCGTAATTTTATTTTTTTTGAAGCATGATAAAATGTTGATGCTGTATATAAAATGATTAAACTAATTCCGAAAATAGCAAAACTAAATACATGCCAAATATTACCAATTGAATTCGATTTTATTATTAATAAAATTAAAGCTACTATACTTGCTATCATGCCAAAACCATGAGTAATAATATTAATTTTTTCTTCTAAAGAATTATAGTATACAGGTGTGTATTTGTTTTTCATCTGTTTGTTTTATGTCGTGTTCATTTTAAGTATTAGATAAATTTATAATGATGTACTTTACAATGTATGTTTGAGTTTAATAATTCTCAACATATTAAGTATTTTCATTATAAAATAAGTTGGGTCAATTTCATGCCATCTTTCACCTCCAAAATTTGCTCGAAAACCGTGTTTATGATGATTATTATGATATGCCTCTCCCATCATTAAAAAATCAAAAGGAAGTAGGTTTTTAGAAGTGTCGTTTACTTTAAAGTTGGTGTAACCATAAATATGGGCAAACCAATTTATAATAGCACCATGAATTGGAGCCATTAGTATTATTACTGGAAAAAACAGCCATAGCCACCATATTGATGCAAATTTCAAAAAGAATATTAGATATAGGACTACCCAAGTAATTCTTGAAATTTTAGAACTAGCCACCCTATCAAAAAGATGCCATTGGGGTACATTTTTAGTAAACTTATTATCGATACTAATTCTTTTTTCATTTATTTTTTGATAAATAGACTTTGTTCTCCACATCATTGCAAAGATGTTTTTATCATACTTAGGTGAATGAGGGTCTCTTTCTGTATCTGCATAGGCATGATGCATCCTATGCATTACTCCATACCCATATGCACTTAAATAATTTGAACCTTGAAATACCCATGTTAAAACATAGGTTATTTTTTCAGCAGTTTTTGACATTGTAAATGATTGATGTGCGGCATACCTGTGCAGAAAAAAAGTTTGAAAAAACAAACCCCCATACCATAGAACTAAAACTAAATATATAATTTCCATTTGCTTATAAATTTATTGCAAATTTAGGAAGGTCTTCTTATTCGTACAATGAACCTAAGTTAAGAAATTCGTTTTCGTATCCTACTTAATGCTTGAGGTGTTACACCAATATAAGACGCAATATATTTTAATGGAATTTGTTTTATCAGGTTTGGTCGCTCTTTAAAAAGGTTAAGATATAGTTGTTCTGGGGTTTCGTTTAGTAAAGATTGTTCTCTTTTAGATTTGAGTAAAAATAATTTTTCAGAGATAGAACGACCTATTGTATTTCCTATTTCGGTTGTTTTATAAACTTCTTGTAGGTCATTATAATTGATGCTCCATAGAGTTGTGTTAGATAAAGTTTCCAATTGGTAAAGTGATGGGCTTTGGGTTAAAAATGAATCATAAGCACTAATAAACTCACCTTGAAAACTAAATCCAAAAGTAACTTCTTTTTCTTCATCTTCTTTTGGTAAAAATAATCGCACTTCTCCTTCTTCAATAAAAGAAATGTAATTTTCAATTTGACCAATATTTAGAAATGTACTTTTTTTTAAAAACGCTCTTTTTTTTAGATATGACGAAAAAATCAGCCAGTCTTTTTCATTAACATCAGCGATTGTTTTTATATGCTCTCTAAATTTATACATTATAGACTGTGTTAAAAAACCACTTCTATTCTATTTGTTATCAGAATGAGAAATGGTTTTAATTTGCAATAAACATTGATTAAGTATGTATTAGAAACAGTAACGATTCTCTTCGGTTACTTTATCTGCAATAATATTTCTCAATTCAATAATATTAGGCATATTATTATATTTAATATAACGTTTTAAGCCCATGAGCATCATGCGTTGTTCATCGCCTTCAGCAAAAGAAATGATTGAATGCTTTCCTGCAGTTTCAATAACATCTATGGCATAGAATAGATTTAATTTTGCCATTGCAATTTGTTGTTGTACCTTTTCTTCTCCTTGTTTTTTAGCTATTTTTTCAGCTCTTAAAATAGCAGATTCAGCCATGTAAATTTGAATTAAAATATCAGAAGATGCTAGCATTAATTGTTGATGTTCATCAATTTTTTCTCCATATTTTTGTAATACTGCACCTGCAACCATTAAGAATAATTTTTTAAGGTTTTTGATAATGTGTTTTTCTTCGGCAAATAATATAGAAGGATCAATAACATCAAAAGAAGGGATGCTTGTTAGTTCGGTAGCAACAGCAGTTGCTGGGCCTAATAAATCTACATGTCCTTTCATGGCTTTTTTAATCAGCATGCCTATACTTAACATACGGTTAATCTCATTTGTGCCTTCGTAAATACGTGTAATACGTGCATCTCTCCATGCAGACTCTATAGGTGTTTCTTCAGAAAAGCCCATGCCTCCAAAGATTTGAATTCCTTCATCTGCACATTTTTGTGCATGTTCTGAAACGGCTACTTTTAAGATTGAACATTCAATAGCATATTCTTCTACACCTTTTAATTCTGCTTCTTGATGTGTGTCTTTTCCATTATTTACCCGTAATGTAATACGGTCTTCAATATTTTTAGCAGCTCTATAAGTAGCAGACTCTCCTACCCAAGTACTAGTTGTCATTTCTGCAATTTTTTGGCGGATAGCTCCAAATTTAGAAATAGCAGTTTTAAATTGGACACGTTCGTTGGCATATTTAACAGATTCGGTTACAATTCTACGTTGAGAATCTAAGCAAGCAGCAGCTAATTTAATTCGACCTACATTTAAAGCATTCATAGCAATTTTAAAGCCATTCCCTCTTGTAGATAACATGTTTTCTACAGGAACTTTAGTATCGCTAAAGAAAACTTGACGTGTAGAAGAAGCACGAATACCCAATTTATGCTCTTCTTCTCCCATGGTAATGCCATTCGGATTGTTTTTGTCATACTCAACAATAAATCCAGTAATGTATTTGTCATCTTCAATACGTGCAAAAACAATCATTACATTACAAAAACCTGCATTAGAAATCCACATTTTTTGACCATTGATAGAATAATGCTTACCATCATCAGAAAGTGTAGCAGATGTTTTACCTGAGTTGGCATCACTACCAGCTTCAGGTTCTGTTAAGCAATATGAGCCAAACCATTCGCCAGAAGCTAATTTCGGAACATATTTCTTTTTTTGCGCTTCGTTACCATATAATGTAATTGGCATAGTGCCAATTCCTGTATGTGCACCAAAAGCAGTACTGAAAGATCCTGTAGCGCCAGAGATATAATCACAAACGAGAACTGTAGATACAAAGCCCATACCCATGCCTTCATATGCTTCGGGAACAGATACACTTAAAAAGCCCATTTCACCTGCCTTACGCATGGTTTCTTCTGTTAAAGCATAATCTTTTTGCTCAAAACGAGCTTTATGAGGCCAAAGTTCACGGTCAACAAATTCGGTTACCGATTCTTTCATCATTGTTTGTTCTTCATTAAAATCTTCGGGAGTGAAAATGTCTTCGCAATCTATTTCTTTTACAAGAAATTGCCCTCCTCTTAGTAATTCGTTTTTGTCGCTCATTTTTTTAAATTTGTTTATTCGTGTATTTGTTTGTTGTTTAGCTGAGGTTTGCTAGGTAGTATGCAATCAAAGCCTTTGTATAATAATTATTTTAAGAAAGAAATTCATAAACTCCCGCGGCACCTTGACCTGTACCAACACACATCGTAACTACACCATATTTATTTTTTCGTCTTCGCATTTCATTAAATAACTGTACGGATAGTTTTGCTCCAGTACATCCTAGTGGATGCCCCATAGCAATTGCCCCACCATTTACATTTACAATATCTCCATTAAGCCCCAATTCATTAATTACAGCAATTGACTGAGAAGCAAACGCCTCATTCAATTCGAATAAATCAATATCTTTTACTGTTAATCCTGCTCTTTTTAATGCTTTGGGCACAGCAGCTACAGGGCCGATACCCATAATATTTGGCGGAACGCCAGCAGGGGCAAAGGATACCATTCTTGCTATGGGCTCAATGTTTAATTCTTTAACCATGTCTTCGCTCATCACCATTACAAAAGCTGCACCATCACTCATTTGCGATGAGTTGCCAGCAGTTACACTTCCGCCAGCGGCAAACACAGGACGTAATCTTGCCAAAGCTTCTTTGCTTGTTCCTCTTCGTGGACCTTCATCTTGTGAAATAGTATAGGTTTTGGTTTGTTTTTTACCGTCTTCATCTAAAAATATTTGCGTTACATCTATAGGAACGATATCATCTTTAAAAGTACCATTGTCTAGTGCTTTTAAAGCTTTCATATGCGAATTGAAAGAGAATTCATCTTGTGCTTCACGCGATACTTTATATTTTTGTGCTACAGCTTCGGCAGTTAAGCCCATTCCCCAATAATAATCTTCATGACCTCCTTTAGCAGATTCATAATTAGGTACAGCACGGTATCCTCCCATAGGGATATAACTCATGCTTTCTACACCACCAGCAATGATACAGTCTGCCATTCCGCTTTGAATTTTTGCAACGGCAATACTGATGGTTTCTAATCCTGAAGCACAATATCGATTTACGGTAACACCCGGTACATCATCAATTTTTAATCCCATTAATGAAATTAATCTACCAATGTTTAGGCCTTGTTCTGCTTCTGGCATGGCATTACCAACAATAACATCGTCAATACGAGTTTTGTCAAACTCTGGTAAGTTTTTTAATAAATGTTCAATTGTTTCAGCTGCCAATTCATCTGGACGCTTAAAACGGAAGACACCTCTAGGTGCTTTTCCTACTGCTGTTCTGTAACCTTGTACTATATATGCTGTTTTCATGTTCTTTTTAGTATTGAGATTTTAGTATTTAGTATTGAGATTTACTATGTACTAATTTCATATTTAAATTATAGTATTGAGAGGTTAGTATTGAGTATTGAGAGGCAGGTGTTGAATTCTCATTTCTCACTTCTAAATTCTCATTTCTTTTTTCTTTCTAATGATTTAATTAATGCATAATTCATTTTTTGTACTTCAATAACTTCATTTAAAATAGGTTCAACTTTCGTTTTATCTACCAAATCAAGTTTATATGATAATATTAATTGTGTTTGTAATTCATAAGCAGATCCACTAGAAATTCCTAAAAAATTAATAAACTGTTGATCTGTATTTCTTCCAGCACCTTCTGCTATATTTGATGGAACTGACACCGCACATCTTCTTATCTGACTTGTCAAACCATATCTTTCTTCTTTCGGGAAGTTTGCAGATAATTTATAGGTATCTACCACAACATCCATTGCTTTATTCCAGACTTTTAGATTTTCTAATTTATGCATTTTTTTAGTATTGAGATGTTAGTATTTAGTATTGAGATGTTAGTATTTAG
>Ga0256844_10000567_pt1 | contig 14223 bp, 6 predicted proteins | sample MusselsmetaG_FD_189100 | JGI IMG/M metagenome (GOLD analysis project Ga0256844, IMG submission 189100) | Mussel associated microbial communities from hydrothermal vent at the East Pacific Rise, Pacific Ocean - Mussels | ecosystem: Host-associated > Mollusca > Shell > Unclassified ... | reverse complement strand
AGGCAAGCAATAACGATAGTTTTAAAAGAGCGTAGCCATGCAAAAGTGGGGGGGTGTAATTGATATTAATATCCTATTTAGGTTTCTCTGATAACGCCTTTTGTATAGCGTTTGCAATATCATCGGCTGGGGCGGCATGGGGCAATATTGCACTGAGCTTGCCATTCTTGCCAACAATATAGGTTTCTGAGGTGTGCGATATTCCATAGAGCATGGCAGAGTTGGAGTAGCTTACCTTTTCATAATACGCGCCGTATGCCGCTACGATGGGGTCAACCATTTCTGGTGTGCCGCTGATGCCAATGATTTTTGGGTGAAAATATTTGCTGTAATCAGCAAGGATTTCTGGCGTATCTCGACCAGGGTCTACACTGATAAAAACCCCTTGTACATTTTCTAGCTCTTTTGTCGAAAGCTGTTTTAAAGCTGCGCCCAGAAAAGCTAGATTAGTGGGGCAAACATCAGGGCATTGGGTGTAGCCAAAATAAATGGCAACGACTTTGCCGCGATAGTCAGTCAAATTCACAGCGCCGTCTTTGCCATATAAAGTAAAATCACCGCCGCGTTTTTCCATGGGAAGCGTTTGGTCTTCTGGGATGATAATATTCGCTTTTGGCGTTGTTTTGGCGGTAGTGGGCTTTTGTTTATTTGTCTCTTTTTTATTGATGTTTTTGTCGATGGTTTTAGTTTTATTTACAACCTCTTCTGCCTTCTTGTCTGATCTAGAAGGGGTGCAAGCACTGATTTGAATAAGCAGTAAAAAAGTGAATAATATTTTTAGTGTTTTCATGTTTTTATCATCTTGTTTCTATGTTTTTTAAGCATTGATTTTGAGCAATTAATTTTAAAGTTTTTGTTAAAAACTAGCGTTAAAAACCAATAAAAAAGGGCATCTTAAAAGATGCCCTTTTTGAACGCTGGGGTAGGAGGACAGCCCCAACAGTTACAATTGAAATATTGCTTATGTCACAATATTTCTTGGTACAAACGACATATGTTTAAACTCATGCTTAAACTCAGATTCGCCAATTTTCTTGATTTTGGCTGAGCCGAGTTTGTAGTTGTAGTTTCCACTTATGTTATCAACAACACGTGCTTGAACGGCATTTGATGGCTGTTCAGTGTTAAGCGCGTCAGAGAATAAAACACCTTGTTTAACGACAGAGCTCACTAAGGCTACTGCCTCAAAAGCACCTTTAATTAACTCGATGTGACCATTTTTCATTAGCTCTGAAAATTGGAAGTCCTTACCATGAACACCGTGAATAGTGTCTTTGTGAACGGGTACGCGGTCTGAATAAACCAGAACTTTGTCACCCGACTCAATGCCACGTTTCTTCGCATCTTCAGGATGGATCTCTACAAACTGATGCGTCCAGCGTTGCTTGATGTACTTACGGCGTTCGCGGTCATCAAAACCTGTTTGCCAGATTTCGTTGATACGACCGTTGGTGTGCCACAGCTCATCATCTTTAGGAGAAACAAACTCCCAAATATCAGAGTACAGACCCCAAGGATGCTTCTGGATATTGATCTTACCCGTCTGGCTGTTGAAGTGAGTCATCTTCTTGCTGGCCATATTAGCACCTTGCAAGCCACCCATTTTCTCAACACGCTCTTTCGTCATGGTTGTATCATGCAGACGTTTAGCGCCGTATAACTTACCTGTTTTGTAGTTATACATGGTAGGACCTTGGATACCAGTTGTACCGTACTCTTTAAGCTTCTCATGCAAAGTTTTACCTTCTTTATGTGCGGCAACTTTAATCATATGGTATGCCTTGCGGTTACCACGACTAAAGCGAGAGGACTCTTCAGCAACTTCGTTTGAGGTTTTCCAATCAAAACCATCAAAGCCCATGCGAGTCGCAATCTGACCGATAATCCACCAGTCTGGCTTTGCTTCACCAGGAGCATCTGCAAGCTTTTGATACAAACGTAAACGACGCTCACCGTTAGCACGGATAAAGTCTTCTTCGCCCCATGTGGCGGCAGGGAAGACAACATCAGCAAACTTAGCGCCAATAGGATCACGCAAGTAAATATCATGGTTGATAACCACTGTTCCACCCGAATCTGCACGCGCCTTCAAGGTCTTGATAATATCGGCCTTGTTTTTGCTTTTGACTTGATTGGGGTTAGCGGTAACAAGCTTGTGGAATGCTTTGTGCAAACCGTTGGAACCTGTCATAGATTGAACCCATGTTGTACCAACCACATGTGCCAAACGTGTATGACCTGATACTAACCAGCGATCGGTGTCTAATGAACGCTTACGACGACCTGGTAGTTTCTCTGGAGACTTGTTGCGAGGGTAACCACCTCCGCCTGTGCCACCACGTTGATGCCCACCGAAACGACCGACCATTTGACCCGGACGACCACCAGCACCGACGGTTGTAGCCAATGATGAAATCGCATTGGTGTTGCCTGTGTTGTTTGACCAGTAGAAACCTTTCTCGATACCGATAGAGGTTTTAGGGTGCTTGCCACCTTTGGGTTTTGCCATCCATTCTGCCGCTTTAAGAATATCGGCTGCATCAATACCTGCCACTTTGGCAGCATTTTCAGCTTTATATTCATCTTGCTTGAGTAACCACTTTTTGTAGTCTTCAAAGCCTTTGGTTTGGAACTTGCCCCAAGTAGAGCGCCACTGCCAAGGCGTATTACGCGTGCCTTGTCCGAAGCCAGAGTTTGAACCCCACTTGTTATTGACCCACTTTTTAACCCACTCTTTATCTTCCCAGCCATTCTCTAAAATGGCACGAGTAATAGCGCCGACAACTAATGTGTCTGTGCCAGGGAAAATCTGTAGATGTAATCCACCATTCTTTTTCACATGTGCCACACCTGCTGTTTCACGAGGATTAAGCATAATGATCTTTTGCCCATTTGCCATGGCTGGCATTAGGTATTGGGTGTAAAGAATACTCTTGGTTTCATACGGATCAGTACCACAAACCATGAGTGTTTCAGCAGAACCCCAGTCGTCATACGATGGACCAAAGTTATCATAACCTGCATCACGAAAACCCGGTGTTGAAGTTACATTCGATGGTGTGTCGTGGAAAGTAAATGCCGCTGTATTGATATGGCGTTTAAAGAATTTACTTAATGCATAAGTATTTTCAACAAACTGGTATGAATACATTTTGGCAGAGTAAGCATTTGCACCGTGCTTTTTAACCACATATCTGCCTACTTCAGCAGCAATATCTAGTGCGTCCTCCCATGATGTGGGTACTAACTCACCATTCACACGTACCAAAGGCTTTTGCAAGCGATCTCCAGTAGGTGAATCTGGGTTGAAAAGCTTCTGTGCTAGCAAGCCACCACGAATAGATGAGTCGCCCCCTTTATTGATTACCGTGGCATCTTTATCAGGAATCACAATAATATTGTGCTTCTTGCCTTTGTGCATCACCACATTGTGTTGTGTTGGTGCTACCCACGCTTGTAATAAATTACTGGGGAAGTCGATTCCGAACGCGTTATCGGCAGCTTTTGGGCCACCATCTTTGCCTACTGGCCAGCGATATGCCTTATAACCACACGCTACGATACAGTAATCACATGCTGTAGTGATAACCTCTGCATCCTTGGGTGGTAAAGGTGAGCTGTCTTGTGGCGTAAAAATACTATCTTTATTTGACATGTCAGTTCTCCTTAAGCGTCTATTAGGTTTTTGTTACGACCGAAAATCAGTCCCATCATACCGACGGCATAAACATCATCACCATCAACCTCCAAAAGCACTTGTGGAATACTTTGATAGGCTTGACCTGATACAACAATACCGTGACGACGTAAGTCATACAGCGATAGGTGTAAAGGACAAGGACCTAAAGTACGGTGCTCGTCGGTTGCTTGATAAGTCCCCATCAGTGGACCACCTTGATGCGTACAAAGCGTGCTGAAAGCAACGATGTCTTTCTTGTCTCCGATGCCACCGCCTGCTTCAACGCCCATTTTTACCAGCGTACACTGTGCGCTGGCAAGTTTATCGGGGTATTGAAAATCAATCGCTTTGTTGTCTTTAAGATCACTAAGTTTGGCGACTTTAACCCGAGGGTAACCCACCACCTGTGCTTTTTGCTCTTTGGCATAACTTGTGCCAGGCAATAGTGTCAGGCTGATGGTGCTTGCTGAAACAATCGCAGAAGAACCAAACAGCATAAACTCGCGTCGATTCATCATGCACGAGTCATGTGACTCTGGTGTATCACAGGCATCTTTTTCTTCATGCATGTGAATAACCTGTTCATTTAACTTACTCATTTTTTTGCCTCCTCTAATTCAGCTTTAGTGAATAGTGCTTTGTACTCAGGGAGTTTTGGTCTTTCTGTGAGCATTTCCTCGCCTGAGAAAGCTTCTAAGAACGCCACTAAATCAGATTTTTCATCATCGGATAAACCTAATGGTTTAATACGTTTGTCCTTGTTCTCTGGGAATAGGGTTGTACGACCTTCTTCATCCTTGCCACCTTCGTTATAGAAATCGACGACTTCTTCAAGTGTGTAGAATGAACCGTTATGCATGTATGGCGCGGTGTACTTGGTGTATCTTAAGCTGGGTACACGGAACTTTCCTTTATCCCATTTGTTTTTGGTGCGGTAGTAAAGACCCCAATCAGACTTAGCCTCGCGGTAGCCTTCTTCGGTTTGGCCTTTGGCATAATGCTCAAAGCGGAAAGTGATTTGAGCTAAACCATCTTCGCTCCAACGCTTAGCGGGTGGAACACCAATATTGACGTATTCCTGGCCTGTTGCTAGCGGACCATTGTGACACTGGATGCAACCACCTTTGCCTTCAAATACAGCTTTACCACGCACTTGCTCTTCACTTAATGCGGCTTTATCACCTTTTAAATAGCTATCAAGCGGTGTTTCAGTTTGTACTAAAGTACGCTCATAGGCGGCTATGGCTTTCCATGCGTTATCAATCAACGGCCATTCATCTCCAAATACATCGTTGAACTGTTTTACATAGTCAGGGATGAGTGCAAGGCGAGCTTCCATGATGTCATTTTCACCATTACCTGCAACGCCACCTTTGGCGGCAGAAGGTGCTTGTTTTTCACCTGAAGCGGCGGCACCTGCCCAAAACTGTCTATCCATATATTGAGAGTTAACAATGGATTGGCTGTTACGCCAGTGAACGGTTCCAGGATAACCACGAGAGAAATCCTCAGCCCATGCCCAGCCCTGTGCAGGGTCGTGACAACTTGCGCATGAAACGGATGCATCGCCACCTAAACGTGGGTCAAAAAATAAGGTTTTACCCAAAGCGACTTTTGCTTCAGAAAATTTATTATCAGGTGGAATTGGCATCTTGATTGTGTCTAACGGTGCTAGCGGTGGCGGTGTCCAGCCTTCTGCTTGCGCCTGCGTTATGCTTAATCCTGCTACCACACTTGCTGCAAGTGTTGCAGCAATTAGTGAGGGCAGAAATTGTCGTTTTAATTGTTTCATAATTTTGCTCCTCGATTAGTTTTTCTGTTTAGCCCAGTCAGCAATGACAGGGTATTCAGTTGGGTATTTTTCAGTCCAAACATGCTCAGGACCTGTTAGCTTGTCACCCGAAAGAGCTTTCAAGAATGCAACTAAATCTTTCTTTTCTTGATCGTTCATATTCAAAGGTTTCATGGCAGAGTCTTTATTAGAATCTGCACCGCCGCCTGCGTTATAGAACTCAACCACATCTTCTAATGTCGCCAACATGCCGTTGTGCATATAAGGTGCTGTTTGGGTTAGCTCACGCAAACTAGGTGTCATGAAAGTACCGTAGTTTGATTTATCTGCTTTTTTCCACTGTACCGCCGCACCTGGGTCACGCTTCAAACTCATAAAGTTTTCCATGCCTTGGAACATGGCATAAGCAAGAAATGCTTGATGGTTCATAGGGTCTAAGAAAACATCAAAGTTTTCAGGGACGCCTGTATTGTGTGCTTTACCATCAGAGTACATTGCACCGGTATGACAGGTAGAACAGCCTTTACTATCAAACACTTTTGCCCCCGCTTTGGCTGATGCAGACATTTTTCCTGTATCGACTGGAGCATTTTGAGAAACCAGTGTTTTTAAATACTCAGGAATTGCTTTACGCACGCTACCGTTTGATGGCTCGCCATAACCTGCCGCTTTAAACATTTCGACATATTTAGGATCTTGCTTCACACGCTCTTGCATGATGCGCATATCCATGTTCATGATGTAATCTTCGGTCAGCATTTCACGTGTTACGTCATTTAGGTTTGTACCTAAGCGACCATCGTGTAGCCATGTTTTTTTGTGGGCAACATTGATAAGGCCAATACTATTACGGAAGTGACCATTACCAGGGTAGCCCGGTGAAAGTGCTTTATTTGTCGAAAAGCCATTTTCTGGCATATGACAGGTGGCACAAGAAATGGCGGCATCGCCTGATAAGCGTTTATCAAAAAATAAGCGTTTACCTAACTCTGCTTTTGCCTTGTTAATTTTTAATGCAGGTAAGCCTGCTGCATCCGCACTTGCTATGCCTGTTATGGCACAACTTACCGCAAGCGCTAATGATGCCAGCAGATGCTTCTGCTTAATTACTCCTTTTTTACGCATCGAATTTCTCCTTTTTATTTGTAGAAAAGAATATGAAAGAAACAAACCATCATCGAAATGATAGAAAACCACTAGTAGTTTTGCATTAATCGTGCCAAGTTTTGAGTTGTGTAAATATTGTTATAAAACAGATATTTACTATATTGTGAAGGATGTCTGGTAATTTCTAGAGAACGCATTGTTCATTCTATTTAAAATGAAATTGTCTATTCCATTAAAAAAATAGGGGTTTTATTAAAAATTAAAACAACAGATATTTAGGTAGATAGCTTCTATTGAATTTTTATTTGGTGTTAAGCCAATAGATAGAACTGTTTTGCCCAAGAAGAGAATGTCATTGAGTTGTAGTGGTATGAATATTGCTATCAAAATTAAGGAAGACTTCAATTTGGTGAAAATATATGACTGAGCAATATTCCTCTACAAGCCCTAAGTTAATAGATCGTTTTGGAAGAGAAGTGAACTATGTGCGGCTATCTGTCACCGATCGCTGTGATTTACGCTGTGTTTATTGCATGTCGGACGATATGCAATTTATACCACGTGAGCAGTTATTGACTTTAGAAGAGATGGGCAGAATCGGTAAAGCCTTTGTCGATTTGGGTGTTTCGAAAATTCGTATCACTGGAGGAGAGCCGCTCACTCGTAGAAATATTATTAGTCTTTTTGATTCTTTAGGTTCTCTGCAAAATTTGGATGACTTAACTATTACAACCAATGGCACTTTATTAGAAAAATATGCCCAAGATTTAAAAGCCGCAGGCGTTACGCGAATCAATGTCAGTTTGGATACCTTAAAAGCAGATCGCTTTAAGAAAATCACCCGTATTGGAAAATTAGAAAAAACGCTTGCTGGAATTGATAAAGCACTAGCGGCAGGATTTCAAAAGATCAAGCTAAACACTGTGATTATGAAAAACTATAATGATGACGAACTATGTGATTTGTTGGAATACATTCGTGATCGCAATATGGATATTAGTTTTATCGAAGAAATGCCCATGGGCGTGATGGCGGAAGACAGTGATCGTGTAGCAACTTATTATTCCAGCGACCAAATTCTTGAGGATTTAAAACAGCACTATAATTTGCTTAGCACCACCGAGAAAACCAGCGGCCCCGCAAAATATTATCGCTTTACTGATAGCGACAGCCGCATTGGTTTTATCTCACCACATAGCCATAACTTTTGCGATGATTGTAACCGCGTGCGAGTTACCGCCGAAGGGCGTTTGCTGTTGTGTTTGGGGCAAGAACATTCTATTGATTTGCGAAGAATTGTAAGAGCCAATCCAAGCGATGATGAAGTGCTGCGCCAAGCCATCATAAACTCAATGCAACTTAAACCCAAAGGACACGATTTTAATCTAAATGAACAGCCCATCATCATGCGCCACATGAGTTCGACAGGGGGATAAAGCCTAAGTATTCTCAAATTTTCAAACGCGTCATTTTTGCTTACCAAAAAATGACGCCATGCAAAACTGGGGGGGGTCCTCCGCCATGCAAAACTGGGTATTAATAACAATACTTTGGATAATTATTTTCTATTAAGACTTCATTAAGGGTTGTTATTATATTATCGATAATGAGCAGTAATAGCTGACTATTACTATAAAAGAATTCCTAAAAACTATAATAAGAAACAGGTCTAAGAATGAAAATTTGGAATAAATTAACTTCACAGCGATTGGTTGTTGACAAGAAATTAGAAAATAAATGTGAGTTAAATAGAAATATATTGGGAGCTACAAAAACCTTATTATTGTTTATGGCTTTGGGTCTAAGTACTCAAGCTATTGCGGAGAATTTAAGTTTAGTTACTTATTATGGTAAAACAGGCGGTATTGTCGGCGATACTGGTTTAAATGCTATTGGTGATAAAGTTAATGGCGTTATTGTTTGTGCTGGCACAAATGATAATAATAATAATTTTCCAGGATGTGATGCATCGGATGACCCTGGTTATCAAAAGAACGATATTAATGACCCTACTGATGATACTTATACGGGTGATTTGGTTGTTAGAACTAATGATCAGTTTGAAGTCTTTGCGGGGTGGAGTATTAATGGTGGTAATGAGCCTGTTACTATTACAGCTACTTTACCAAGCTCAACATTAAGATGGATAACGTTGCCTTCAAGTTGTAAAGCGGGTTCATCAATTTCAGCTGATGAATTAACCTTGGTTTGTGTGCGTTCAAATTATACTTCTGCATCTGCTTATAGTGAAGACATTCCTTTTAATGTTGAAGTTAAGGGTGGTACACCGAATAATACACATCCAGGTGATATTAGTGTTTCAATTAACTCTGCTAATGCAATTGTGCCTAGGCAAGATGATGTAGGAGCTAGTATTGTTATTACAGCTGCTCCACGTTGGAACCTTCAAAAATCAATGTACACCTATGCATCAGGCCAAACATTTAATGGCATCCCTGGTGTTATCCAAGAATATAAATATTATTTAGAAGTTGATGAGGTATCTGGTGAAGTAGATACAACATCGGCTGTTTTGGGTAATGAGTCACTAGGCGCAGATTTTACCTTAGAGTTTGATGATGACTTATCAAGTGTATCTCCTAATGCATTATTAGTAGAGTGCCGTAAAGATCATGCAAATAGTACGGACCCTTATTCTTATGCGCATAGTACCTATCCTGAGAGATCAGTAGCTACACCGTTAGCAACTATGGTCCAAACGTGTACGCAAGCAAGTGCGGGTGCATCTATCCATGTTAAACATGAACATATTGATACGCGCTTGAATAAGATCCCCTCGTTTACAAATAGAGGCGCTCCTCTTCCTGCGACAAGAGCTATTGCAGCAATTGGCACAATTCGTGTCTTTGTACCAAATACTGATATTGATGCAGGTGTAAATGCAACAGATACATCGGGAGCAAATGAGCTTCGAACGAAGAATGTATTTACTACATTTGATCCTACTTCAATTTCTGGTCAATCAAATTTCGGGGCGTTATCTGAAAGCACAAAAGATAATAGCTATGCACGTACATTGTATGGAACAAGTGGATCTTTTTCTAAGCACTATACAACGAATCTTGCGCGTTGGTGGGAGTCTGGACCAGGTGGAGCCACAGGTTATCGAGCAGGTGATGGTGTTATTACTCCTGGTGCGAAGTGGACAACAAGGGTTAATTATTATAACCAAGGAAGTAGTGTCCTAACGGGCGGTACTGTTTGTGATGTTATTGATTCTAATAAAATGGATATAACAGATGTTCCTGCAACACCAGGTCACGCTATCACAATACATTATTCAAATGGTGCTACAAATGCTATTACAGGTGCTGTCTATGAGTATGCAACAGGCTATGTAAGCGGAAAATGGCCACCTAACCCAAAAGCAGACCCAAGAAATCGCATTGCCCAAGAATGTGGTGATGCAAATATTCAATGGTATGCAACAACAACTGCGGCAAAAGCAGTAGGGCCAATTACAAAAGTAAGAGTGCGTTTTACAAATGGCTTGCCAGCAGGTGTTAACACTTACACTATTATTAATCATACGGCACGTAGCAATGATTTAGCAGGCAACCCGCTTTCATCAGGAACGATTATTCCTAACTATGCTACGGTCAAGGATGATAATTTCTTTAATACTGCACGTTACCCAGCAACAAATGGTTGGTATCCAACTAATTATCAACCTCAATCATCTTATGATGATCCGCATACTGGTGGTGGTGGTGATAGAATTTTATTGGTACGAGGAAAAGTACGTATTTCAAAAACCATCTCCCAAACTAATGTAACAACTGGGGATGAGTTGAACCTTACACTGAAACCAACATTTACCTGTGATGGCGGAATGGTTGAAAGTGCACCAGTAAAACTAACTGAAATGCTAGGTAATGGCTTGACTTATAAAACAGGTTCATCAACAAACCCTCCAGGGGAGCCTCTTTTAGGAGGCTGTTCTGACCTTGAAGAAGGTGCTTTAAAAACATCATGTACAGCGGCAAATACGGTTCTAATTTGGGATTTAGGGGTAAAATCTTGTAATTCAGCAATTCCAGAGTTGAGTTATAAAATGAATGTTGATGCTAGTGCTCCAATAGGAACTTTGCATACCTATACTATGGTTTCATCACCAACAGACACTAGCCCATTAACCATTCGTACTGCTAATAAAAACTTGGTAGTTTCTATTCCTTCTGCTTTGATTGTAACAAAAACAACACCAGACAGTTATTATGATATTGATGATAAATTAAAATTTGCTATCAACGTACGTAATGGTACAGCCAACCCGCTTACAGATTTAGATGTGATTGATATTATTCCATTTAATGGTGATGGCACCGATGGCTACAAATTGACTATTGGTTCAAGTATTACAACAGAACGACGTAATCCTGCAACAGATTTTGATGGTACATTGAGCATTGTAAGTGCTGTAGCCAGCGCTAGTTGTGCAGGTACGCCAGCTTATTATTACTCAAATACAATACCAAAAAACATAGACATAAGTCCAACTGCGGCTAGTAATAATGGTGGCTCAACAACTTGGTGTGCAGGTACTGCAACAGGTCCAAGTGCCTCATGTGGATTTACTAATAATGACGTTACAGCAACAAGAGTGAAAGGAATAGATTTATCTCCTAGCTCTTTGTGTAGTATTAGTTTTGTTTTTGATACTTTGGGTGAGTCTCCAACAAGAAGACAACAATTTGCAAATACTGCAGGTGCTTTTGCCCAAGGCGTAAGTTTACCTACAGTTTCTAATTTAGTTGCTATTGAGGGAGTGCAACCTTTGACTGTGAATGATACAAAAAGCAACCCTAACCCATCATTACCAAGTAATCCTACTACCCTAGATATTACAGCCAATGACTCTCACCCTGTAAGCATTGTCAATATTGTAAAGTCTTCAATAAACTTTGATCCTGCTAGCGTAACAGGCGGTGTAGGGACAGATACCGACAATGATGGTGATATAGATAAAGTTGTTGTTGCAGGAGAAGGTACATGGACAGTTGATGCCAATGCTATTGTTGTATTCACACCTTTAGCAGGTTTTACAGGTGATCCTTCACCACTCTCATATACAATTAAATCAGATAATGGTTTCCAAAGTGAACCAGCTACCATTACGGTTGATTACCCTCAAACTGCACCAGTAGCAGTTGATGACTCTAAGTCTGGCTTGATTCCGGGCAATCCCGGCTCTATCAATGTTGTAACTAATGATAGTGATCCTGAGAATGATCTTGACCCAACAACGGTTAAAATCACAAGCTCAGTAGTACCAGGAGTAGTTATTTCTCCAGATGGTAAGAGCATGACAGTACCAAATGAAGGTACATGGACAGTTGCACCAGACGGTACAATTACATTTACACCTGATTCAAGCTTTACAGGTGATCCAACACCAATTGGTTATACCGTTGCGGATGAGACAGGCAATACGTCTAATGAAGCAATCGTAACACTTGATTATGACTCACTTAGAAAAATTAGCGGCCATGTAGGAATTGATTTAACAGGTGATAATACACCTGAAAAAGATCCACTAGAGCCTGTAACGATCACGCTATATAAGTCTGATGGTACTACAGTTGTAGCAACCACAACAACAGATGAGTTTGGTAACTACAGCTTTGATGTGCCAGGTGGTAATTACATTGTCAAAGAAACAGATCCAGCAGGAACAACATCAGTATGGGACAAAGATGGTACTGATGATAATACGATTGTAGTTAATGCAACTACAGCAGATTCAACAGCTAATGACTTTGTTGAGCGCCCTGTTTTAGGCAGCGTAAAAGGTACAACATTTAAGGATAATAATAATTCTGGCGTGCAGGATCCTACCGAAGTTATTATTCCAAATATTGATATTACGGTAACAGATGCCTATGGTGTTGAGCATAAGGTAAGTACTGATGCGAGCGGTAATTATGACATTACTAATCTACCAGTAGGCCCTGCAGTTATCACTGTTAAGTCTGATGATCCTGATATTCCTGAGGGAGCATCAGCAACCATTACTTTACCTGCAAATGTTGTTATACCAGCTGGAGATTATGCTACACAGAATGTTGGTTACCTTGTTCCTTTATTAAATGATATTGACCCAGCAAGTGTTGCTGAATGTGCAAATCCTTCAAGTATAACTTGGGAAGGAGCAACAGTCAGTTCTGCATCTGTATGGAATAATTTGGCAGTACCTTCACCAACCTTTACAACAATGGGTGGGAATAATGTCAATGTAACAATGACATTGGCTGATACTAGTGGGCAGTTTAACCATGTAGACGGCTCTGGTACATTCCCAGGTGGCAATGGTATTTTCACAGGGCCTTATCTAACGATGTATTTAGGTAAACAAACAAATCCTGGTCCTAGCTATAATCTTAATTCAGGAGACTCAGCAACATTAACAGTTAACTTTGATGAAGAAGTATTGCTAGATAACTGGAGAATCAGAGATATTGATTCTGGTGATAAACGATCTAATGTTGCGGACTGGCCTTGGCAAGATGCTGTTAAAATGGTTGGTTATGATGGACCAAATGGAACAGGAAATATTGTTCCTCTAGAAGCTAAATTAGGTGGGGCGACTAACCTTCAAGAAGATGGAAGTGGGTTTATTCATACTTACCTAGCAGCTGATATGACTGGAGGCGGTACCGATTCTATTGCACCACGAGGTCATGTTGTTTACTCATCAAAAGGTGTAGCACTACGAAGCATAAAGCTGATCCACAAAGCTGGCCCGAGTATTGCTAACCAAACTCGTTCGGCAATCGCATTATCAGGCTTTGCAATTTGTACACCATTGCATATCTCAGGCACAATCTTGAATGATGCAGATGGAATGATAAATGGCGTAAATGGAACGCCTATTGAAACAGTTGAAGGCGCACCATTATTTGCACACCTTGTAGATAGCACAGGTACAGTTGTTGATAGTGTTGTAATTGCAAATGACGGTACTTACTCGTTTGACAGGTACATCAAGCCTAATACTAACTACACTGTTGCTTTAAGCACAGTACAAACAGCAAAAGGCACATCAATACCAGCGCCTGTATTACCCGCTAACTGGTTAAATGTAAGTGAAGATATTGCAAACGATGCATCAATTAACGGTGTTATCCCAGTAACAGTAGCGTCTGCTTCAATTACAGGCATTGATTTTGGAATTAATAAAAAGCCAGAAGCGAGCGATGTAACGGCACCTTCACAGCCTAATCCAGGTACTAGTGCAACGGTTCAAGTAGTTGACTTATTAGTGAGCGATGTTGAAGATACAACACCCACTACAGTTGTAATTGATAGCCTACCTCAACAAGGTACGTTAACGTATGATGGAACCCCTGTTACAGTGGGTCAAGCTATTCCTAACTTTGACAAAACCAAGCTTTTGGTTGACCCTAAATCGGGTAATGTGAGTGTGATCTTTGATTATCATACGGTAGATGCTGCGGGAGTCCCTTCTGATTCTGCAACAGTCACTATGCCATTCCACTTTGTTCCACCTACGGCAACTGATGATTCTCAGAGTAACCCTGTAAGTGGCTCAGATACGGTTGTTGATATTTTATCTAATGACAATTTAGGTGATACCAAAGGAACATTCGATCTTGACCCTACA
>Ga0256844_10000566_pt1 | contig 14224 bp, 12 predicted proteins | sample MusselsmetaG_FD_189100 | JGI IMG/M metagenome (GOLD analysis project Ga0256844, IMG submission 189100) | Mussel associated microbial communities from hydrothermal vent at the East Pacific Rise, Pacific Ocean - Mussels | ecosystem: Host-associated > Mollusca > Shell > Unclassified ... | reverse complement strand
TCCTTCAAACTCTTCCATGGCCTTACTAATTTTATCAGATTCAGCTTCCATAAAATATTCGAAAATATCTTCTTGCTGATCTTCATCTAACATTTCATTCAAACAGTAGCTTATGTTTAACTTGGTGCCTGTGTAGATAATACTTTCCATCTCATCTATAAGCTCTTCCATAGTTAAGCCTTTAGACTTCGCAATATCTATTAATGGTAGTTTTTTATCTGTATTTTGGATAATAAATAGTTTTAACGCAGAATTAGAACCTGTACTTTTTACAATTAAATCATCTGGTCTTGTAATTTCATTTTCTTCAACATATTTTTCAATTAACACTACAAATTCCTTTCCATATTTTTTTGCTTTTCCATCTCCTACTCCAAAAACATTGGCCAATTCTACTATTGAAATTGGATATTTCAATGTCATATCTTCTAATGATGGATCTTGAAAGACTGCAAATGGTGGTACGCCCAAGCGTTTACCTACTGTTTTACGCAACTCTTTTAGTATCGCAAAAAGAACTTGATCTGTAGAACCGCCAGACCCTTTTGCATTTGTTACAATTGAGCTATCATTTTCATCATCATAAGAATGGTCTTCGGTCATTAAAAATGACGTTTGTTTATTGATGAAACTATTGCCTCTTAATGTTAATTTTAGCACTCCATATTGCTCTATTTCTTTTGAAATATAGCCTGCAACTAAAATTTGCCGAATTAATGCCATCCAAAATTTACTACCCTTCTCTTCGCCAATTCCAAAGAAAGGCTGTTTGTCCGTTTTTCTAGATTTTAATAATGCATTTGAATTTCCAACCAATACATTTACAACTTCTTTAGCCTTGTATTCCTGGTTCGTATTCTTAATAACTTCAAGTAAAACTTTAACTTGATCTTTAGCTTCTACTTTGTTCTTAGGATTAACAACATTATCATCCATAGCTGCGCCATCACCATTTACTTCATCAAATGCTTCACCAAAATAATGCAATAAAAATTTACGACGAGACATTGAAGTTTCTGCATAGGACACAACCTCTTGCAATAAAGCATGTCCAATTTCCTGCTCTGCTACTGGCTTTCCTGATAAAAATTTCTCTAATTTTTCAATATCCTTATATGCATAGAATGCCAAACAATATCCTTCTCCTCCATCTCTACCTGCACGGCCTGTTTCTTGATAATAACTTTCTAAACTTTTAGGAATATCATGATGTATTACAAAGCGAACATCTGGCTTATCAATACCCATTCCGAAAGCAATGGTAGCCACAACAACATCTGTATCTTCCATGATAAACATATCTTGATGCTTTGCTCGCGTTTTAGCATCTAAACCTGCATGGTAAGGTACTGCTTTGATTCCGTTAACCTGTAATACCTGTGTAACTTCTTCAACCTTCTTTCTACTTAGGCAATAAATGATACCTGATTTCCCTGCATATTTCCTTACAAATCTGATTATATCTTTTTCTACATCTGCTGTTTTAGGGCGTACTTCATAAAATAAATTAGGCCTATTGAAAGATGCTGTAAACGTATTGGCATCAGTCATGCCTAAGTTTTTTAAAATATCTTCTTGTACTTTAATTGTTGCTGTTGCTGTAAGCCCTATAATTGGCACATCATCTATTCTTTCAATAATACTTTTAAGATTTCTATATTCTGGTCTAAAATCATGACCCCACTCAGAAATACAATGCGCCTCATCTATAGCAACAAATGAAATCTTTTGTGTTTTTAAAAAATCTATGTATTCTTCTTTAGTTAGTGATTCTGGAGCTACATATAGTAATTTAGTAATTCCATTTACAATATCTTCTTTAACCTCATTAATTTGCCCCTTATTTAAGGATGAATTCAACACATGCGCAATGCCATTTTCTGTTGAAATACCTCGAATGGCATCTACTTGATTTTTCATTAAGGCAATTAATGGTGATATTACAATTGCTGTTCCTTCCTGCATTAATGCTGGCAATTGATAGCATAATGATTTACCTCCGCCTGTAGGCATCACTACAAAAGCATTTTCGCCTTTCAAAACACTAGTAATAACCTGTTCTTGTAATCCTTTAAATTGCGTAAAGCCAAAATATTTTTTTAAAGCTCCGTGTAAGTCTAAATTTGTCACTGTCTATTTATAATTTATCTATTATTTTAGATACATTTGCAACTAAAGATACTACTTTATTTTGAATACAAGCAAAAAAATATTAGTTACGGCTCAACAAACGATTTTATCGGAAAGTAAAGCGATAGCGAATTTAGTAAATTTTTTAAATATTGATTTCGAAAATGCAGTAAATTCTATTTTAAAGTCAAAAGGACGAATAATTATTACTGGTATTGGTAAAAGCGCAACTATTGCTTCAAAGATTGTTGCTACTTTTAACTCAACAGGAACGCCAGCAATATTTATGCATGCCGCAGATGCCATTCATGGCGATTTGGGTATTATACAGCAAGATGATATTGTTGTTTGTATTTCTAAAAGTGGAAATACACCCGAAATAAAAGTGCTTGTCCCTTTTATTAAAGAAGCAAAAAATACAATTATAGCTATTACTGGAAATATCAATTCTTTCTTAGCAGAACAAGCAGACTTTGTTTTAAATACATTTGTAGAGCAAGAGGCTTGTCCAAATAATTTAGCTCCAACCACTAGCACAACAGCGCAACTCGTCATGGGAGATGCATTGGCCGTTTGCCTGTTAGAAATGCGTGATTTTACAAGTAATGATTTTGCCAAATACCATCCAGGAGGCACACTAGGGAAGCGTTTGTATTTACGTGTGAGTGATTTGGTAAAGAATAACCAAAAACCAATAGTTCAAGCAGATGCTAGTATTTCTGATGTTATTATTGAAATTTCTGAAAAACGCCTGGGCGCTACTGTTGTTATTGAGAATGATACTATAGCTGGTGTTATTACTGACGGTGATATTAGGCGTATGTTGAAAGATGGCTTAGATCATAGCACATTAACAGCAAAAGACATTATGGGTGTAAACCCTAAAACGATTGACTATAATGCTATGGCTGTTGAAGCAATTGAAATTATTGAAAATCATAACATTACACAATTATTAGTAACTGATAATGGCAATTATAAAGGAATTATTCATTTACATGATTTACTAAAAGAAGGAATAATTTAAGCTATGGCAACTGAAGAAAATGACATGTCGTTTCTAGATCATCTAGAAGCACTAAGATGGACACTTATCAGATCAGCACTGGCTGTATTTGTAGTAAGTATTGGCGCCTTTATCATGAAAAATTTTATTTTTAATAAAGTTATTCTATTACCTAAAGATGCCTCCTTTTTTACTTATAGGTTCTTATGCGCTGTATCACAAAAATTTGACACAGACGGCTTATGTATTGATGAAATACCTTTTATTGTGCAAAGTAGAACTATGGCTGGACAGTTTTCTGCACATTTATGGACATCAATTACTGCAGGATTTATCATGGCATTTCCATTTATTGTTTGGGAAATATGGAAATTTATTAAGCCTGGATTACATCAAAGTGAACAGAAATACGCAAAGAGTTTTATTATTGTATCATCATTTTTATTCTTTTTAGGAGTGCTGTTTGGTTATTATATTATTACACCACTATCCATTAACTTTTTGGGCTCCTATCGCGTAGCAGATGAAGTGAAAAACAATATTGATTTAAGTTCATACATTGGCTTATTAAGAGCTTCGGTACTTTCTTCTGGATTAATTTTTGAAATGCCTATTGTAATTTATTTTTTAACCAAAATGGGATTGGTTACTCCTAATTTTTTAAGAAGCTCTAGAAAATATGCTTTAGTATTGGTACTTATTTTATCTGCTATAATTACACCTCCCGATATTATCAGTCAAGTAATTGTTGCTATCCCAATGCTAATTCTATATGAGATAAGTATTGTTATATCAAGAGTTGTCCTTCGAAAACAGAAAAAGGCAAGTACTTTAACCAAAAACTAGTACCTTTACAATTATGATATTAAGAGCTGAAAATATAAAAAAAATCTACGGAAAAAGGACTGTCGTAAAAGGAATTTCTGTAGAAGTAGCACAAGGAGAAATTGTTGGTTTGTTGGGACCTAATGGTGCAGGAAAAACAACTTCTTTTTATATGATTGTTGGCATGGTACAACCTAACGAAGGAAAAATATTTTTAGATGATACTGATATCACTAATGATTCTATGTATAAACGTGCACAAAAAGGTGTTGGTTATTTGGCACAAGAAGCTTCTGTATTTAGAAAACTATCTGTAGAAGATAATATTCTTTCCGTTTTACAATTTACCTCATTATCAAAACAGCAGCAAAAAGAACGGTTAGAAGAATTAATAAGTGAGTTTAGTCTAGGTCATGTTCGCAAAAACAGAGGGGACTTACTTTCTGGTGGTGAACGTAGACGGACAGAAATTGCACGTTGTTTGGCTTCTGATCCAAAATTTATATTATTAGATGAGCCTTTTGCAGGTGTAGACCCTATTGCTGTGGAGGACATACAAAGTATCGTTGCTCATTTAAAAGATAAGAATATAGGTATTCTAATTACAGATCATAATGTTCAAGAAACACTTGCCATTACGGATAGAACCTATTTAATGTTTGAAGGGGGTATCTTAAAAGTAGGCACACCACAAGAATTAGCTGAAGATGAAATGGTACGTAAAGTATACTTAGGAGAATCTTTTGAATTGAAAAAAAGTACTCACCATTAAGCTATAAACCTGAGTTTTGACATCAGCAATAACACTATTGATTTTTAGTCGAAATTTCACACTTTTTAACCTTAGAAATTTGACCATAGTCACCATTTGTATTTGATAAATAACTGTCAACTACATTATTTATAAGTATTGGAAGGTAATCTGAACGCGAAGAGCCTGTCTCACACTCATCCATATAATTATAATATAATGCTAACCAACTATAAGCCCTCTGATCATCTACATTAGATGAAGTGTTAGATTTCTCTTTATAAGCAAGCGCTTTCTTTTCTGAAGAATTTGAAATTATAGTAAGCTCAGTTTTCATCTTTGATTTGCCTTTTTGATTGGGAATTAAATCCAAAGCATCAGTAGAAGCCATAACAATTGGTTTTTTCTTTTTTGATTCAACAACAACTATAGCCGTAATATTCTTTTTTACACCCTTAAGCCTAGACTCTTCTATCTTATTTTCTACAATTGAGATTGGTTTTTTTGAAACTACCTTTTTACGTGCCTCCTTCTTTTTAATTGCAGTATATGTTTGTGGCATAAAATCTTTTTGTAATCGATAACCTAAAAACTCCCAATTTGTCAGTTTTGGTGTTTGGCTTTCATATAAATATAAATATGCAATGTTTGTCACCACCTCTCCTGGCTTAATTTCTGCTACTTTATAATTACGAATTGACCAATTAAATAAAGATCTTCCTAAATTCCCTGAATTTAACTCATAGCCTTTAACCTGTTTGTAACGACAATACTTTTGAAAAGAAGCAGAATTTGAACTTACACTTATATTCGCAATACCAACACCACGTGGTACAATAGTTTCTGAAGACGTGTTTTCAATATTTAACGTTACTTTCCAGATATTTATTTTTTCATCTGATACATCACTACCTTGGCAAAAAGTAAATGCTTCGGTTTGTTTAATGGAGTAAAACACGCTCACTCCCTTATCATCTTGATATAAAGTTTGTGCAACAGAATACATGCTTATAAAGTATAGTGTAATTAAAAGTGCCTTTTTCATACGGTTTTTTTTGACAAAATAAGTGTACAATTCTCTAGGAATATTAAAGATTAGGATTCAAATATTATGCCATTTTTTTTGAATTACAAATGACACCTATCTAAAGAGACTGCTAACAATGGTTTTTCCTGTTTTTTTTATAAAAAACTACCTCATATTCCGCCTCATAACATTTTTAATTAGAACCTAAATCCAAAAAAAAATATTATATTCACTCTTTATTTTAAAAGCACTTTATCAATCTAATGATTTATGGCAGGAAAGAATAAATTTGGAGCATTTGCTGGCGTTTTTACACCTTCAATCTTAACCATTTTAGGTGTAATTATGTATATGCGTTTGGGCTGGGTTGTAGGTAACGCAGGTTTGATTGGCGCTATTGGCATCATTTTAATAGCTCATATTATTGCAGTAACCACAGGTTTAAGCGTATCTTCTGTAGCCACAGATAAAAAAATTGGCGCAGGTGGAATTTACTATGTTCTTTCAAGAAGTATGGGCATTCCTATTGGAGGCTCTATAGGTATTGCATTGTATATAGGAACTGCCTTTTCAATTGCCCTATACTTAATTGGATTTGCAGAAAGTTTTAATGGATATTTTGGTTTTGGCATGTCTATAAATGATTTTAGACTGACAGGAACAATAGCTTTAGTCTCATTAACAGTTCTAGCTTTAATTAGCACTTCTGTAGCTTTAAAAGCCCAATTTTTTATTCTAGCAGCTATCGTTATATCCTTAATTTCTATCTTTTTAGGCACGCCATATCAAGCCCCAGAAACTGTCCCTTTATTTTCAACTCAAGGTGCTGTATCATTAGAAGTTGTCTTTGCTATATTTTTTCCTGCAGTTACCGGGTTTACAGCAGGAATTGCTATGAGTGGTGATTTAGAAGACCCTAAAAAATCAATACCCTCTGGAACCTTAATTGCTATTGGAGTTGGGCTGATAGTCTACCTTATACTTGCTATTTTTATGGCATATACAATCAATCCTGAAGTGTTAAAAACTGACTATAATATTCTAATGAAAATAGCATTATTTGCGCCTGCTGTAGTTGCTGGTATTTGGGGAGCAACACTTTCTTCTGCTTTGGGAGGAATTTTGGGAGGCCCAAGAATTTTACAAGCCATGTCTATCGATAAAGTAACTCCCAAAATATTTGGTAAAGGAAAAGGTGAAAATAATGAGCCTGTAAATGCCTTATTTCTTGTTTTTATTATTGCAGAAGCTGGTATTTTAATTGGAGAATTAGATGTTATTGCTCGTGTAGTTTCTATGTTTTACCTAACAGCGTATGGCTTTATTAACATTTCTTATTTCTTAGAAAGTTGGGCAAATCCCGATTTTCAACCTACTTTTAAAATTAAACGATGGATTGGACTATTAGGCTTTATCGCTTGTTTCGGAGTCATGTTTAAACTTGATATGATTGCTATGCTTGGAGCTTTAGCTCTTGTAGGAGGTTTGTATTTCTGGTTACAACGTAAGGAAGTGCATTTACAATCTAATGATGTTTGGCGTAGTGTTTGGGAAAACGTTGTCAATAAAGGCTTAAAAAGGATAGATAATGAACTTGATGAGAAAACGAATTGGAACCCAAATATTATACTGTTTAGTGGTAAAAGTGAGCATCAACCCTATTTATTAGAACTTGGAAAAACCGTATCTGGACGTACAGGTATGGTTACAAATTTTAAATTAATTCTCGACACAAAATATAATAAACCCTTAAGAAAAACAGAACAAATTGTAAGAGATGATACTTTTAAAAAGCTAGGAATTTTTGCTAGGCAAATTAAAGTTGATAATATCTATACGGGTATCACAAACATTGCTTCAACTTTTGGTTTTTCTGGTGTAGAACCCAATACGGTAATGATGGGCTGGCCAAAAGGATTAGAAAATTCAGCAGAATATTCTAAAATGACAGAAACCTTATTACATTTAGATTACAATTTATTATATCTTGATTTTGATAGAAAAACAAAATTCGGCAATTATGAAACAGTCGATTTATGGTGGCGTGAAACGGATAGTAAAAATGCAGAGATGATGCTAAATATAGCACGTTTTATTATTGCTTCGCCAAAATGGAACTCTACAAATATTAGAGTATTATTTGTAAATAATAGCAATATTAATACTGAATTGATACATTCAAAAATTGCAAAACTGGTAGAAGACCTACGTGTAATTGTTGAAATTAAAATTATAAATAATGCGGTTGAGCAAAAACCTTTTTATGATATAATTAAGCAACAATCTAAAACTACCAATTTAACTTTGCTGGGTATCCCAAATTATCAAATTGAAAAACAGGCAGAATTTATATTAAAAACAAATCATCTCTTTGAGGCTATTGGCTCTACCCTATTGGTTAAAGCTGCAAATAATTTCAACGTATTGGATTTAGATTTTGTTAAGGAAGAATAATTTAAACCCTCATTGAAGATTTAATCAGCCTACCGAAAACAGACTTGGGTCGAGGTAATCATTTTCTTAATTAATCTTCTTAATCTCTTTTGCAAAAGGCTGAGCTTCTTCTGTGCTCATTGATGTTGAACAGCCTTTGCTGCTAAAACACCCTACATTAAAAATAGCTTGAAATGCCATTACACCTCCAAAAATTAAAGAGAGTCTACCACTATCTTCAATGTAGTTCCAAATAAAATAGCTTCCAACAACCAATTGAATTAAGCGTTGAATAGTCCATTTACTGATGTATGTTTTTAACATTTGATTGATTTAGTGAGCAAATTTAAATAAAAAAATAAAGCTTTTATGTAACTATAGCTACCTACTCTAAATTATTTAGAAAATCTTCGGATTATACAATTCAGGAAACTTCCCATCCATATCTTTATAAAAATCTTCTATAATTTGCATGTCATCTTCAAAACTATCTGTTAAATACACCAAACCTCCTATGCCTGTAAGTTTTTCTTTAAAATCTAAAAAACCCAAAGAAACAGGTACATTTGCCTTTTTTGCGATATGATAAAATCCAGTTTTCCATCGTTTTACCTTATTTCTTGTGCCTTCAGCAGGAACTAGCAATACAAATTTTTCATTCTTTGCAAATAATTCCATGGCATATTCTACCATATTATTATTCTTTTTTCGATCGATACCAATAGCACCTAAACCTCTAAATAGAACTCCTATTATACCTTTTGTATACTCATTTTTAATTAAAAACTTAGCATTCACACCGTATTTCCAATACACAGCTAAGGCATAAAGCAAATCCCAGTTTGACGTATGGGGTACAGCTAGCATTACGCATTTATCTACCCTGAATTCTTTTGGATATGTAGATTTCCATCTCCCTAAAAACAATACAAATCTTCCTATTAGTCGTTTCATTAATATGTGTTATAAATATCTTTTAATATTTGTTCAATATACATTTTTACTTCTGAAGTTGGTATTTTATAATGATTATTCATAAAGCTAAAAATAAGCATTGTACCTTTTTTCGTAATTAAATAACCACTTAAATTATAATTATTAGATAGACTTCCTGATTTTGCAAATACATACGGTTTATCATTGGCATACCAATGCTTTAGTGTGCCCGACTTCCCTCCTATAGGAAAATATGCTAATAATTTTTGTAAAGGTATTTCTTTATACATTTTATCAAGTACAAAAATCATATCTTCTGGTGTAAATAAATTATATCGAGACAATCCAGATCCATCAACCCAACGTGGTTTTTGAGGTAAATTTTGTAAATAATTACTTAGTGAATATGCTATAGCTTTTTCTACATTATATGATTTAGAAACTTTTTCGCCTACTTGAAGCAGCAGCTGTTCTGCAATAAAATTATCGCTTTTCACAAGTAATTTTCTATATAGCGAATCATAAGGCAATTCTTTAATTGTAGCGTAGTTATAGTGTCTGCTATCGCTTATTACTTTGACTTTCTTTTTTAAAGTATCACTCAATAATTGGGCAAGCAATTGATTGGAAGTGATAAAAGGAACTTCTCTTTTTTTAGTTCTATCTCTAGGAAAATAAAATTGATTCTTATCGAAATTTCTTATTTGCTTTACCGAATCTAAAACCTGAATATCTTGCTTAAAAAAAGAAGGCTTACTTATTAATGTATTATTTTCTAAGCCATATGTAACAATATTGCCATAGATAGGAAATAGACTTTTTTCTGGCATATAGTAAAAGGCATAATCATCCCAGGCCCAACCGCTCCCGTATGGCGATTCATCAATAAATGCATCTACTACATAAATAGTATCCTTTTGTTCTCTTAAAAAATCAAGTACTTTAGTGCTTTTAAAACCATATAGAAACGAAGGGTCTGCGGTGCCTTTTATAATTACAGAATCCTTTAGTTTGCAATAGGCTAAACTAGATACAGAATCTTTAAATGTGCGATAAGCCGTATAAAAGGTATAGAGTTTGGTGTTGGATGCTGGCGTAAAATACTTCGCTCCATTATGGTTTATAATTTCTTTTTCTGTAGTGGGGTTATAAAGCACAAAGCCCTTAAAAAAAGAGGTTTCCTTTTGAGATTTTTTCAAATCCCTTTTAATGTTATTTGCTGTACTACACGAGGTAAGCACCAATAAGATTGCTAGTCTAAAAATATTATGTTGTAAAAAAGTCATCTTTAAATCCGATTAAATATAATTTTTCTTGAGCTCGTGTTATTGCCGTATAAAGCCACCTAAAATACGAAATATCTATACCATTGGGCAAATACGGCTGCTCTATAAATACGGTTTTCCATTGCCCTCCTTGCGATTTATGACAGGTCATCGCATATGAGAATTTTATTTGCAGCGCATTGAAATACTTATTTTTCTTTATTGCTAATAAGCGCTTATATCCAGAGCTTTCATCGGCATAATCTTTGGCAACTTCTTGGTATAACCGGTTTGATTCTTCATAAGTTAATGATGGTGATTCGCTACTTAGCGTATCTAATAACACTACGGTATCAAAAGGTTTCTGATTTGGATAATCAATCATTCGTATGGTAACTTCTGCAAAACGAAAACCGTACAGTTCTTTATGTCCGAAAATTCGCAAAACTTCGCAAATATCTCCATTGGCAATAAAGCCAGCTTCAGAAGTATCGTCTAACCAAAAATAATTGTTTTTAACAATCATTATAAAATCTCCTGAGGCAATCTCATTTTCTTGTCCACGAACCTTACTCCTAATTTGTTGATTGTATAGATTGGCACGTTTATTAGAGCGTACAATAAATGCGGTATCTTCTACTCCATCATTATCATAAGAAGAAACAATGGCATCTTCAATATCGTACCCATCCGTTAAACGGATAATATCAGGGAAATTTAAATCGAATATAAATTCATCAAAATGACATTCTTCCAATTGCAATCGTAATTGTGTCGCATTTGCTAAAATCCCGGAATCTTGATGCTGACGCATAACTTCATCCAATTCTATTTCAATGACCTTTTTGTCATAGTTTATCTCTAGCGTATCTACCTGTAAAGCTGGACTTATCGCTAATTTTACGGGAGGCAGTTGAGCTGTATCTCCAATTAGAATAAGCTTGCAACCCTTTCCTGAATAGACATAACTAAGTAAATCATCTAATAGAGATGTTGTATCTAAAAATTTTGTGTTTGCATTATTATCAGGAATCATTGAGGCTTCATCTACAATAAAAATAGTATTGGTATGCTTATTTTTTTGAAGTGCAAATGCAACACCTCCATTTGAAGTCTTTTTGGGGTGATAAATTTTCTTATGAATAGTATAGGCAGGTTTTTTAGAATAACCAGCAATAACTTTTGCAGCCCGACCTGTTGGTGCTAATAAAACTGATTTCAGATCTATTTGTCTTAGGTTATTCACTACAGTACTCATAATGGTTGTTTTACCCGTACCTGCATATCCTTTTAATAAAAATAATTGCTGTCTATCATCATCCAAAAGAAAATGAGACAACTTTTTTAATAGATTCTCTTGAATATTTGTTGGAGAAAATGGAAATTTATCTAGTAATATGTAGTAAAATTGCTTTGAATTCATAATGATTAGCAACAAATATACAAATTGATTGATGCTAAATTTAAGTTTAAACTTATAAATTGAAAAATTTTTGTAGATTTGCGTATAACCTTATTAAAAACTAATTTAAAAAAAAATGAAAACACTTTTCATTATTATTGTAGCGATAATACTTGTTGGGCTACTTGCATACCTTATTGTAAATAAAGTTCCAAAAAAAATAAGACCCGTAATTTCTATACTATTATGGTTACTTATTGCTTTTCTTGGATATCAAATTTATAATAGTATTATGGGGCCTATTAAGTTCAATAAAGCTAAAGTAGAACGTTACACCAAAGTAATCAAAAATCTAAAACTTATTCGTGATGCTGAGATTGCTCATAAAGATGTTACAGGTAGATTTACAGATAAGCAAGCTAGTCTTGTTAAATTTATTGACACTGCTAGATTTGCAATTACTGAAGTAAGAAATATTGTAGTAACTGAACAGAGAGGTGCTATTACAGTAGATGTTGAAAAAAGAGTAGTTGATACCACAGGCTTTAAAAATGTAAGAGCCAGTTTTGCTGGACGAGATTATAAAAATATGTTTAATGTGCCGGGCACAGATGCGAAATTTACACTAGAAACAAGTTCTGTTGAAAAAGTACAGGGTATTAAAGCCTCTGTCTTCGAAGCTAAAGTTGCAAAAGAAATTGTACTTAAAGGTTTGAGCAAGTCTCTTATTAGACAAGAAAAAGTATCTCCTGGAGGAACTGAAGTTGCAGGAGAATATATTTCTGTAGGTTCTTTAGAAGATGTAAAAGTAAGCGGTAACTGGCCTCCAACTTATGATCCAAAGGAAGAAAAAAATAAATAATATAGAACTATCTCATTTAAAAGATAGTCATTTATCCATCCAATTTAGTTTGGATGGATTTTCTTTTTGTGTGTTTAATAAAAATACATCAACATTTACAGCACTTTACGAATATACATTTAAAGAACTACACCATACACCACAAAAACTAATTTCAAATATATCTTCAGTTTTTGAAACTGAAGACATCTTAAAACAAAAGTTTGATTCTATTAGTGTGGTACATATAAATGATTTGGCTTCTGTTGTTCCGAAAGCACTATTCGATGAAGATAAACTAGAGGATTACTTAAAGTTTAATACCAAAGTTTTTGCACATGACTATTTTGTTTACGATAAAATTAAAAGCCATGATATGGTTAATGTCTATATTCCATATGTAAATGTTAATAATTTTTTACTAGATCATTTTGAGGGTTTTGATTATAAGCATTATTCTACCGTATTAATTGAGAATTTATTAAATATCTATAAATATAGCTTGGTACCACACATGTTTGTACATGTTATGGATACGCATTTTGAAGTGCTTGTTATTGCAAATAAAAAACTACAATTATATAACACTTTTACATACACAACTAGAGAAGATTTTATTTATTATGTTTTATTTGTATCTGAACAATTAAAGATGAATCCTGAAAAATTTGAACTATTTTTACTGGGTAATGTTGAGAAAGATGATGCCTTGTATGCAATAGCATATCAATATATTCGTAATGTAAAGTTGTTAGAAAATAGATCAAAATACAACTTTAATGACACTTTTTCTGAAATAGATAAAAGACAGCATTTCATATTATTTAATCAGCATTAAATGCGAATAATTTCAGGAAAACATAAAAGTAGGCGTATTACTGCTCCTAAAAACTTACCAACTCGTCCAACAACAGACCTTGCCAAAGAAGCTCTTTTTAATATTCTCAACAATCAATATTATTTTGAAGAGCTTTCGGTAATCGATTTGTTTGCAGGTATCGGAAGCATTAGTTTTGAATTTTCTTCTCGAGGAGCAAAACAAGTAATTAGCATTGACAAACACTATGCTTGTGTGAAATTTATTCGTTCAATTTCTGAAAAATTAGACTTAGACATTACAACTATAAAAAGTGATGTTTATGCATTTTTAAAGAAAACAAACTTGACCGCTGATATTATTTTTGCAGACCCTCCATACAATTTTGATGACAATCATTTCTTTGCGATTATAGATGCTGTTTTTTCAAAAGAAATGCTAATAGATAATGGACTCCTAATCATAGAACATTCAAAAGATACAGATTTATCAAGCCATAAGCAATTTAGCTATGCTAAAAGGTATGGCGGCAGTATGTTTAGTTTTTTTGAAATTTAGAGATAAAGGGAATTATCACTATCCTTATAAATAAAAGTATTCTTCTTTAAATATAAAACTTTAAATTTAAAGTAAAGCAATATTTTTTTAAAAAGCCGTTAATAAAAGGCAGTTTGATTATTTAATAATCTAAAATTGAATTTTACTATGGACATGAATAAACGCTTAATATCTTGCCGGAAATGTACAAAACGAGAGTTTAATATCATTGACGGCACAGTATGTTCCATAAC
>Ga0256844_10000565_pt1 | contig 14230 bp, 16 predicted proteins | sample MusselsmetaG_FD_189100 | JGI IMG/M metagenome (GOLD analysis project Ga0256844, IMG submission 189100) | Mussel associated microbial communities from hydrothermal vent at the East Pacific Rise, Pacific Ocean - Mussels | ecosystem: Host-associated > Mollusca > Shell > Unclassified ... | reverse complement strand
ATGGTCTATTGCTCTCATGTTACTCAACCAAACAGAAGATAAAGAATTCCCAAATGCACTTTTCATGGATGAAACACTCATCGCCTATGCAAAAAAGAAACATATTAAACAAGCTGCCCTCGAAACCCCCCTTGAACAACTCAAATATTTTGATATGCTTAACGCTTCATTACAAGAACAGCTTTTGCTAGACACCTTACACCAAGAAGTAGATAATACTTATACCCAGGCACTAAAGGTCTGGTATCTAAAAGGTAAAGCGAAAGGATTTTATACACTCCAAGCACGCTTCTCGTCTTCAAACCCAAAACAACAAAAACTTGACAAGACCCTAAACAAAGGCCTACTCATAGGACGAAATACACGCTTTACTAGACGCATAAATATTTTGCTTCAAAATAACTCCAGCCTTAGCTACTTTTTTGCTATAGGTGCAGGGCATATGTCTGGTGAAAAAGGCATAATTAAAAGTCTTAGAGTGAGGGGATACACCATAAAGAAAATAGATTAATAACTATTTAATCTATTTTTAGCTATTATTCGCGAACTATTTTCACTCTAAACAGAGTGATACACACCTAACCTAAAGAAGGAAATATCATGGCAAACAACAAGTCAGCGAAAAAGCGTATATTAGTAACTGCTAAAAAAACAGAAAGAAACAGATACTATAGAACTAAAATCAAAAACACAATTAAAGCTGTACACGAAGCAGTAGAGTCTTCTGATAAGAAAGCGGCTATTGCAGCATTTGCAACAGCAAATAAAAATATCCACTCACTTGTCAGTAAAGGTTTTATCAAAAAAACTACGGCTGCAAGAAAAGTAAGCCGTCTTCATAAAATGGTAAATAAAATAGCTTAACTAATTCTACCCTCTTCAAATCAACTAGCCTTTAAGGCTAGTTTCTTATAATACTCTAAATAAACCAACATAAAGTTCTCCTATGTTTAAAGAAAAACTGCAACTATTTATAGACAGACACGATGAAATCACAAGACTTCTAAGCTCACCAGATATCGCTTCAGACATCTCCCGTATGACTGAACTCAGCAAAGAACAGTCTGGGCTTAATGAACTAGTAGCACAGGCAAAGCTATACATAGAAACTTCTAATGCTATAGAAGAAAATAAAGAGTTACTTGGAGATTCAGAGTTAGGGGACTTGGCAAAGGAAGAGCTTACAGAACTTGAGCCTATGCTTCCAAAACTCGAAGCAGATATAAAGATACTCATGCTTCCAAAAGACAAAAATGACGACAAAAATATTATGCTTGAAATCCGAGCAGGTGCAGGAGGAGATGAAGCCGCACTTTTTGTGGCAGATGTATTCCGTATGTACTCACGTTACGCAGAACAAGCAGGATGGAAAATAGACATCATAAGTACCAGTGATGGTACAGCAGGTGGATACAAGGAACTCATCGCCCAAATATCTGGAGAAAATGTCTATGCTATCTTAAAGTATGAAGGTGGTATTCACCGCGTACAACGTGTCCCAGATACAGAGACACAGGGACGTGTACACACTTCAGCTATCACGGTGGCTGTCATCCCTGAAGTAGATGATGTGGAAGTAGATATCAAACCAAATGAGATAAAAATGGACACTTACCGTTCAAGTGGTTGTGGTGGACAATCTGTAAATACTACGGACTCTGCGGTACGTCTGACACACCTACCAACTGGGATAGTTGCAGCGATACAAGATGAAAAATCACAACATAAGAACAAAGCTAAAGCCATGAAAGTACTAAAAGCAAGAGTTTATGAACATATGTTACAAGCAAGCTTAGATGAGTCTGCTAGCCAAAGAAAGCTACAGGTTGGTTCAGGCTCAAGATCAGAGAAAATACGTACCTATAACTACCCACAAAATAGACTCACGGACCACCGCATAGGGCTCACACTATATGCACTAGATGACATCATGAGTAATGGTACACTAAAACTTGTTTTTGAACCTCTCATGGCACATGCAAGAACAGAAGCAATCACAGAAGCTGGACTATAAAAAGATGTCTACTTTCCAAAATATAGAAAATGATAGTAATATCCAACAAACCATCAAAAATACCTTTGATGTAGAGCTTTCTTTGGAAGGTAGCTGGGGCTATACAAAAGAATACGCAAGCATTATCAAATCCATACAAAACAATATGCCTCTAAATCAATTAGAACATATGATAACTACTATGCGGGCACATATGGAAATGAACCTCACCCAAGTGAAAGAAAATCGCTATGGTGCGATTAACGCAAATGAAAAATCTAGAGAGAAAATCCAAGAGAATTCACTTATTTATGACAAAGTCACCTATGAAGTCACTGCCATAAAAGAAGACCTTTTTAAAAAATTTATACTTGAATACAAAGAGGGTTATGAAAAAGAAAGCTTTGATTTAAATGCACACTTTAAAAGAAGGAAAGAGGCTACACTTACTCGTGAAACTATCCACTACTTTGAAATAAGCAACATTCAATAAGTTTTATTAATAATTTACCTACTTTATCAAAAGAGACAAAGTAAGTAGAAAGATTAAATATTTGACTATTCAGTTACCTCGGTCAATGTATTATCCATTAAGTTTTGAGCTTTAAGAAGTACTTCTTTTGACTCTTTATCTGCAACATCTATAGAACTATACCAGTTGTAGATTGATGGATAGGCTAAATGTATTACCTTTTCACCTTTTTTCTTATATAGATAAAGCGAACAAGGTGCAAATGCACCTGCTTCTGGGTGTGCTGTAGATACTGTATAGATTACAGGTACTTTACAAATTGAATACACATCAAATACATCATATGCATCATTGCCTGCCTTTGCAAACTCTTCTGCAAATTGGTTAAATCCAGCTACAACAAATCCTCCTGTTTCGAGTCCAGCTTCTAATTCTTCTTGTATCCCTTCTATTTCATCTTCTATTTTATCTTCTTTTACATCTATATCCATAGTAAATCTTTTAACCAAATCACCCTCAGGTTTTTCTATTTTGTAGTTAATATTTTCAAATGTACCATTTGGAAGTGCTTTTGCCAATGCAGCAGAAACCTCTTTCATATAAGCTATCAAGTCAGCATTGTCCGCTGGTATACCCGTCACTTTAGAAATACCGCTTGCAGCCATTGATGAAATGGAAATAGTCTTATCACCATTTCTAGTATAAATAGACATACTAAGTGGGGTAAATAATGCAATCTCAGGATACTTCTTTGCTATCTTGTTCACAAACTCTTGTTTGTGAAAAGTCATCAAATAATATAATTCATGTGGGTGTTTTTTGTATTTTGCATCAAAAGGAATATTCATATCATTTCTTCCTGTAATATAAAACCCTGCGTCAACAAATGCCTTTTCTATACCTGCAGGATTTATTTTACCGCCTTGATTATCTGCAGTATAAATTCTAATATCTTGTGCTGCACTTTCCTTTTTTACTACCTCAGCTTTTTTAGTTTCAGTTTTTTTCTCTGCTTCTTTAGCATTCACAGTTAGTCCAAATGTTAGCAATACTGCCACCATTAGTATTCTTAAATTAATTTTCATTTCATTTCCTTAATGTTTATTTATCGTATCTATAGTAGCCAAAAAGCCTTTACATATCACTGTTTTACCTGCACTTAATCTATGGACATCCAGTTCACTTGTACATCTTTTAATTTAAGTCAAAAAATTATATCATAAAGTACAATGAGATACAAAAAAATTACTGGAGAAAATACTTACCTATGCAAACACATTCAATATTTTTTAAACTACTAAAAGACCCCCTCCTGCATTTTTTACTTATAGGTCTTGGACTATTTATCCTTTTTTCACAACTTAATAACGATGAAGAGGAAAAAAAGATACAACAAATCACCATTGATCAGTCTACATTAAACATACTTTCTGATGCTTTTATGAAAGATAATGCAAGAACTCCAACGCATAAAGAGATGCAAGAACTTTTAGATGCAGACATACAAGAAGAGATACTGTATCGTGAAGCCATAGCTTTAGGGCTAGATAAAGAAGATAGAGTCATACGACATCGCTTAGCCCAGAAGACAAAGTATCTATTTGAAGACGTAGCACTACTTGATGACCCTAGCGATGAAGAATTAAAAAAATATCTTAAACAGAATACTGAAACATATCTAGATTCATCTGGAAAATTACCTAAATATAACAAACTTAAACAACGCCTAAAACGTGATTGGAGGATAAAAGAACAAAAAAAAGAAAATGATTCTTTTTACAAGGACTTAAAAAGCCAATATACCATTAGAATGAGTGATGTTGTAAAAAAAGCGTTAAATAAAAGTACTTCAAAATAATGAAAACTATAGCTTTTTTACTTGTAATCTTTTTTTCAAATATCTTATCTTTTTCCGATGAAATCAAATTGTCATACCTTGAAATAAAAGAATATACACCTTTGCACTACTCTATACTATTAAAAACTGCATCAAAAGAGAACAATAAGCTACCTATACATGTAGTGATGCCAAAAGATTGTAGTCTAACCTTTCCAAAAACAAGCTATTTAGTTAAAAATACATATCTAGACTCTTGGAAAATTAAATGTAAAAAGGGACTAGAGAATGAGACCCTTGCGATTGAGGGATTAAAAGCTACGGACACAGAGTTACTATTGCACTTGAACTTTCATTCTGGTATATCCCATTCCATACTTCTAAGTCCTACAAGTTCATCTTTTCATATTCCCAAAAGTGCATCCTCTTGGCAAATTGTGCAAACATATACTTGGTTAGGCATCACACATATTTTACTAGGCTTTGACCATCTTCTCTTTGTTTTTGCATTACTACTTATAGTCAAAAGTATACGCAGGTTACTCTGGACAATTACAGCCTTTACGCTTGCCCATTCATTCACAATGGCAACAGCCACACTTGGCATAGTACATATACCACAAGCACCTGTAGAAGCAGTAATCGCACTAAGCATACTTTTTTTAGCTATCGAAATCATGCATGAGAAGCAAGGCAAGATAGCTCTAACATCACAATACCCTTGGCTCATAGCCTTTCTCTTTGGTTTACTACACGGTTTTGGATTTGCAGGAGCACTTACTGAAATAGGGTTACCCCAACATGCTCTTACACTTGCGCTTATCTTCTTTAACATAGGTGTTGAACTAGGACAACTTATGTTTATCATATCCATTGTATTGATAGTTATGCTATTACGGTATTTAACCTACCCTGCTTTGCTAAATAAGCTACAAATACTTGTTGTCTATATGATTGGTGGAATATCTTCTTTTTGGCTCATAGAGCGGGTATTGTCTTTTTAAAAGTATGCTACACTATTTTACTAACATCTTTTTTTTAATATAATCAATATTCTTTTGTGTTTTTTTCGTAAAGGAGTGTATTTTACCAAATACTTTTTTACGTATTTTCAGTGCTTTTCTAAGTTCAGCTAGTGCTTCTTCATATTTACCTTGCTTAAAGTATACTAAGCCGATGTTACTATGAGCTAAAGCAATAGAGTAGTCATTTTCATCTAATGTTTCTTGCCGTATCTCAAGTGAGCGCCTAAAGTGATGCATCGCTTCTTTGTACTTACCTTGCTTACGATGGACTTTAGCTATATTATTGTGAGTTATAGCAGCAGTACGATGATTTTTACCAAAACGAACTTCTTGTATTTTTAAAGACTTAAAAAAGTACTCAAGTGCTTCTGTGTATTTTTCTAACTTAGCATATATATCTCCCATATTATTATAAGTCGTAGCAGTAGTCACATCATTTGCATCTAAAATCTTTTTTTGTATATTTAATGATTGAAAATTATATTCTAAAGCTTTTACATACTCTCCAACTCTTTGAGAGAATGTACCCAGTCTTCCGTAGGTAATCATTGTCTCTTTTGTATATGGTCCAAATTTTTGTAAATCTTCATCTAGCTGAATAAGACTGAATTTTAAAGCGGCTTTATAGTCACCTCTTTTTTTTGCTTCTTCTGCTTTATTGTGGTTTGGTCCATGTGCTTCTAAAAATACAGATCCGAGTAAAACGATAAGAAGTAGTAATATATTTTTCATCATAGGTTCAACTCGCATCATAGAGGTAAATGTCATCACCTACTTTAATACTACCAGCCTGTATCACTTTGGCAAAAATACCTCTATCATTTTTAAGTAATTTTGGTATCTTATTATTTACCTTTGAAAGGCTTTTGCAAAGCGTACAATATACACTTATTTCTAAAATTACTGAGCCTATTTTAAGCCTGCTACCTAACGCTAAGTGATATGGATTGTAATCAATCAAAAGGTTTTCACCCAACGAACCATAATTTGCATCAATGCCTTCTTTTTCAAGTAAGCCATAGCTATCTAAGGAACTGATGAGCACAGATCTCTCTATACTTTTATCATAGTGTTTATCTTTCAAAATTCCTTTTTTATCTAACAATAGTTTTTTTGTGATGGTTTGAGTGCCAAAGGAGGAGTAAAATAATGAGTGAGCTCTACCTATTTTAATCATGAATATCTACTTTTAAGTATCAACAAGTCACCGTTGCAATACATACAAACTTTGACTTGTTCATTACTATGTTTATTCTATATGAGAGCTATTAATCAGCTACTACTGCTCTATCTAGTGTTTCCACCATATCAGTACCAGCATTGTCTATTTCTTCTTTTGGAGCAGAAACAACATTCGATTCAGATGCTGCCTTGGCTTCTGCTGTTTTTTTTGCTTCAGCTTTAGCTTTTTGGGAAGCTTTTTCTTCTTCTTTTTCTTCTTTGAGTGCTTCATAATCTATCAAGTCATCTTCATCAAACATTTCTAATTCTTCATAAGATCTAAATACATTTGATGGACTTAGTACATAATACAAATCTTTATCTCTAAATTCGTCAAGTGTTACTTCTTTTGTAATAAAATCAGCAATAACGCCATCTTCCATTTTTTCCATAACTCTATCTTTAAGCAATGCAAAGTAGCTAACAGACTCATCAGCTGCTGTTTTATCTGTAATAAATCCATGCCCTGGAACCAAATAATCCCATTCTCTAGACTTAATCGCATTAATTGCATTAATTTGACCAATAAGAAGACCATCCCTGTTTGAAGTTACCCTACCATTCATAACAACATCAGCTGCCAAAACAACTTTGTCATCAGGTAAATAAAGGAACCAATCTTCCTCAGAGTGAGCATATCCCACTTTTACATATTCCATTTTTACACCAGATATTTCAAATTCTGTTGTATCTTCAAATGTTTCATCTGTAAGTGCAAGTACTGTACCCCTCGTAGCATTTTGATAGAGAGCTTTAATCATTCTTGTCTGCATACCAGGATAGTCTTTACCCTCAACATGCCGTGGTCCAAAGTAATTTTCATTAATAGAAGCCGCACCAATAATTTTAGCACCAAATACTTCTTTATAATAATTATTACCCAACCAATGGTCATCATGTTCGTGACTTATAATTACATGTTTAACAGGCATATCAGCAATTTTTTTCATCTCTGCATATGCTTGTTTTGCAAATATATATGAAGGACCTGTATCCCAAGTAATCCACTCAGTATCGCCCTTAATATAACAAGAGTTAGACATATTTCCAGCATTGTCTTTTGTTGGCATTTCCATAGCCCCAAAATAACACCAAACGCGTTCACTGACCTGTACAGGCTTCAAGTTATAATTCCAGTCTGGACCACCACCTACATGTGAAGGTACCCATTCATTAAGAATGAAGTTTCCATCAATGTCAAGCTTATGAGGTTTGTCAACTGTAACTGATTTATTAAAGATGAATGGCATTGCTACAACAAATGCCACCATCAAAAATAATATACTTAATATTGCTCTCATAAGTATCCTTATTTAATTTTTTTCTTTCCTGTTTGCACTTCGCCTTTGTGATCAGTTAAAATAAACTCTAATTCATCACCTTTCTTGGCACCAGTAAACGAAAATTTAAGAAGTGGATTCTCTGACATAAATCCACTAGTAGTAGCTTCAAACACAACTTTGTCTCCAACTTTTCCAACAATTTGAGAGATATATTCAACTTCAACTTTCTTTTTTGCTGCTTCTTCTTTATCCGCCATTAAGTTAGTAAACATTGCTTTTACTTTAACAACACCATCTTTTTCTTTTGCTTTGATTTTCATTTTAATTTTTTTACCCATTATGTATCCTTTTTTATTTATTTTATTTTTATCTCATGTATTATTATGGAGTGATAAAATCAACCTCCACAACCACCAATAGATACATCTATCTCTTTGTTAAGTGTAAGAAATTTACCATCTCTAGTTTTAGCTACAACAGTTACAACTGCTGTTTGTCTCATTTTAATTCTAAATGCATAATCTACTTTTTGACCTTCTGGTATAGTAAATACTACAGTAGCAGATCTAGGGTTTGCATCTTGAAAAAATGCAATCGTTTCGATTTCTAAATCACTTTTAAGCTTAATTGGAATTGATCCACCATTCTCAGCAAGTTTTGGTGCTGTCATCTTAATAGCATCTGATTTTTCTAATTTAACATCTCCAAACAAAGCTTTAATTGCTTCTGGTGACTTTTCAGCCTCCCAAGCCTTTGGCTTTACCTCTCTAAAGTTAACTGCTTTAAGATCTGTAACCGGTGCTAAAACTGCTGCTGCTGCAACAAGTCCCATACTCAAAAATTTTCTACGTTCCATATTATTTCCTTTATTTTAAATTGAACTTATAAAGATTGTTAATCCTTATAAGTATTATACTATAAACTTATTGTGTAACAAATGTGAGTAGCTAACTACTTACTCGATTTCACCATATAGTCTACAATCTCTTTTATCTTATCATCCGATAATGTTGTACCGCCTTTTGGAGGCATACCACCAACACCTTTGATAGAGTTTTCATATACCTTATCTAAACCTTTTTTCAGTGTAGCTTCCCATGCATGCTTATCTCCAACCGCTGGTGCGCCCATTGCATCTGTTTTGTGACACACTGCACAAGCTTTTTCATAAGCCTCTTTACCTGGGTGTCCCGTGCCACCTTCTTTTTTAGGTGGTAAGTCTTTTGTGTATGCATATGGAGGTACAACATCACTCATCTCATACTTAATCTTCAGTACACTAGGAGGAGTTTTTCCATCTTGCCCACCGGGATCCTTACAGTCAGTCATACATCTTACGCCTGCACCTATATTTTTAGCACGATCCGCAAAAAATGCTCTAATATCTTCTTGTGCAGTAGGTCCATCAATATTTGGATAAAAACCATTTCTATTAGGAAGAACAACTTTTGCAAGTTTTTCTTTATTTAGAACATAGTCCTCATCATCATCAACTATCGCATCTTGAGCAAGAAGATATGCAGTAATAGCATACACTTCATCATTTGTCAATGATTTTGGGTGTGCATAAGGCATAGCATCTCTTATATATGTAAAAAGTGTCGTAGCCACTGGCCAGTATGTACCAATACTTCTTTTGGGTGCATCTGTACTTCCGTAAACTCTTTGATTTTTAAGTGTTATAATAACACCATTTTCATCCTTATCTTGATTACCCCCAGTTAATTGTGGATAACCTTGTCCACCTGCACCAAAATCACCATGACAAACTGCACATTTTGCTTCATAAAGTTCATCACCTTGTCCAACTGAGCCTTCACCGTCTGGCAAACCTGTACCATCTGGTAAAGCATCGATATCCCATGCTTTTATTTCATTTGCAGTAGGCGTTCTACCAAAACTTACACCTTTAGTGCTTTGCTCATTATATTTGTATGCTGAGTAGTTACCATTTTCTCTTGGGTAAACTACACCACCATCAATAGCACCTGGCGTAGACTTATATAAACTTGCCTCTACTTTACTCACTTCAGCTGCAAATGCAAACGTTGAGCCCAATGCTACTGTAACACCTATCATTATTAATTTACGATCTAACTTGAACATTACTTACCTCCCCCATATCACTTATTTGCCATGTGATGATTGCGTTTCTGTGATATACGCCCTCGACACCAACTATAGCTTTTTCTTGATTAACTGTTGGCTGAACATTTTTTGAATCATCATAAGAACGACTCTGTAACAATAATGGTTTTCCTTCGTATTTATACATATATGAAAACCTTGTCCAAGCTTTTGGAAGAACCAAACCTTTAAGATTTGCTTCAACCCAATTCTTCCCGCCATCAAAACTAATATCTACACCTTCAATAGTTCCATGACCACTCCATGCCAAACCTTCAATCTCAACTAAATCACCTTTTTCAAGGTCTTTCCAGTCTTTTTCTGGACATGGAGATGTAATAACAGAATTCACTTCATTCGCATAAAAATGCTGAATTGCTTTTCCACTTGCTGTTAACGCAGTATACTTAGAAGTTTCTTCTTTTGCATACCATGGTTTGTCTCCAAACTCTAGTCTTTTTAACCATTTAACACACAAGTTAGCTTCCCAACCTGGTAACATTAAACGCACAGGATACCCCTGCTCATTACGTAATGATTCACCATTTTGCGCCCAAACGATCATAGCATCATCTAGTACTTTTTCGATAGGCACCGTTCTACTCATTTCTGAACCATCAGAACCTTCTGCTAGCATCCATTTTGCCTCAGGTTTAAGCCCAAGCTCATCAAGTATAGTTTTAAGTCTAACACCTGTCCATTCTGCACATGACATCATACCTTTAACCATTTGTAAAGTACCAAACTGTGGACCTTTCCACTCAGCAGCAGAGTTTGATGGACATTCCATTACAAGCACTCTACTTTCACTTGGATATCTCTTAAGTTGCTCTAGAGTAAGCACTATTGGCTTTTCTACAAGACCATGTATCATAAGTCTAAACTTATTTGGGTCAATTTGTGCAACACCATTGTGAGTACGAGTAAAGTGCAATCCATTTGGTGTAATAATCCCGCTTAAGTCAGCCAATGGTGACATGGAGATAGCAGCATGCATATCTCCCCCTGAAGACATGAGTGGAGATGTTCTTCTTACTACATTGTGCTCATAAGGTGATGGGGATCCATAAGGATACTTGTTAACCTCATACCCTAAGCTAGTCCCCCACTCAGTGTGATGCATAATATTTTCATCATCTGCTAAAACTTTGCTTGATGCCAATACACTTGTAGCTGCTATAGCAGATACTGATGCAGATTTCTTAAAAAAATCTCTTCTACTAGTAGAAGTTAATTTTTCTTTTATTTCATTGCTCATTTGTACTCCTTTATATTTTTAACTTGCCAACTCAAGAATTAATTCTTTTTGTTTGACTGATAAATGCTCGAGGATTTCAGACCCAACATCTTCTCTATCTTGCCATTCTGTCTCTTCATAAATATTGAAAAGTTTTTTAAAGTATTCATAGTGACTATCTCCACTTGTAATCTTAAAAAAATAAAATCTTATGAAACTGGCTCCATTTATATCACTAATAGCAAAAGTTTTATCTTCACTATTTGGATACACCTCTTCTTGCATATATGTTATGAAAGAATTTGTACCTCTAAACCAAGTATATAACTTCATATCTGAATTTTTATACAAACGATAAGACTCTATCTCATCTTTATCTAACTCTACTTGATAAGTGTTCTTATCTTGTTCAAAGCTATTTTTCGCTTCATTATAAATAACAAGTTCAAATATAATCTGCATAATTAAATCCTAAACTACGCTCTACCAGAGAGCATTCCATACATAGTCATAGGCTTAAGTGCATATACTTTCATTAACCAAAATGCCCATCTCTCAACCGTAGGGTCAAGTGGAAATGAAGGCGTAGGCTTAATAGTCCAGTCAAACTCTGCAAGCATAACAGTACCAATATCTGTAATCAACGGACAAACTGTATAACCTGCATACTTAGCCTCAAGTTTTTCACCTTTCATTTCTGAAATAAGATTCTCAACAAGTACTTTGTATTGTTTTCTAACAGATCCACCTGTTTTCCCCATTGGAACTTGAGCAATATCACCTAATGCAAACACATTCAAATATCTAATGTGCTGAAGTGTTTCTTTGTTTACAGGTACCCAACCTTTAGATGAACCTAAATCAGATTCACCTATCTCTCTAGGGGCAATCATTGCTGGTGAAATATGTAAAAAATCATAGGATACTCTCACCTTTTCATGCTTAGGAATAACCTCAAAGTCCTTCATCACAGGATCCCAAGGACCTTTCTCTTGCCACTTTGAATCAAATGTAGCTATCTTTTTCTCTTTATCCACTTCGATAAGGTTATGTCTATAGTGCCATTCAAAACCTTCTCTTTTAAACTGTTCTACTATCGCATCATGATACTCAGGCACACCAAACATTGATCCACCATTTGGGTAAAAAACAAGTTCAGCATTTTCTCTAGCATCTGCTTCTTTAAGTCTAGCATTTGCAAGATACATAATCTTTTTAGGTGCACCACCACATTTAATAGGTGTACTTGGATGCGTAAAAACAAATTTTGTTTTTTTACCAGATTTAGCTTGTGCTATATACTTTTGCATTTGTTCCCAAGTTTTAGTTGAGCCTTCTGCTGTAAATATAGAACAAATTCCATCATCCCCAAGTGCTTTAAGAAGTTTTGTATTATCTCCACTTGAATAAGCACGACCTGCCTCTTCTAAGCCCTTGATTCTTTCAAAATCAAGCTGGCATCCCACAGCAACAACAAGATAGTCATAAGATATAACCTGTCCCTTGTCTGTAGTAAGCTTATTCTCTTGAGGATTAAAATATATAGCTCTCTCTTCAATAACCGTAACACCATCTGGCACAAAGTCATCTCTTTCGTAAGCTATATCATCTTCATCCCAAAGACCTCCACCAACAAGTGTTTGTCCTGGCTGATAAGATACAGACAATTTTTCTGGTTCAATAACTGTAATATCTGGATTTTCTAAACTTAAAGTCAATCTTGCTGCAGTACTCATACCCGCAAGACCTCCACCAACAATTACTATCTTGGCTTTGGCATCGATTTTTTTAATTTTTTCATCTTCTCCCGCACTAGCACTTGTAGTGCCAGCCATAAATGCACCTGCTCCTGTAAGACCAGCCAATTTCATAGCATCTCTTCTACTCATACCTCTTTCGGATAAATCCTTATCCATCTGAGAGAGCATTTTTTCAAAATATTTATTATCCATTTTCAACCTTTACTTTAAATTGCTAATATATTTAGCAACCGCATCAATTTCATCCCAAGATAAATCTCTTGTTGCTGTCACCATTGCTGCACCATAACCATACTTATTAAGAGGCTGATAGTCCTTACTCTCAACACCTCCTCTGTACTCTTTAAGTGTTTTAGCCAATGTAGTAGTATCAATACCAGCAATTTTACCATATTCTATAACATCAGGAAAACCTCCAAAGCTTGTCTGTTTTCCATCATCTCCATGACATTTTGCACACTCATCTTTATATATAGTGTCACCTTGTGGTGGCAATAGTAATCCCGACTTATATTTTACAGTCCCACTTTCAGAAGCAAGTAAAGTGGCAGATACTAATAGCATAGATATAACTACTTTTTTCATTTTGAACCTTTATTATTTGTTAATTTATTCATTTTATCTCCTGAAAATAAAATCAAGTAACGAGTATTATAATGTTTTTTTATTAATTTGTAAAGCTTAACTTATCAATATATCTTTATAGTTGTACAAAGTATTTCATTTAGTAACTTTTTAAAGACTACTCTTTTGGCTCATACTCACCATCGGTTGCAGCTGCATCCATCATCCCATACATTAAGTCACGAACACCCTCAGCCATTTTCATCATTTCAGGAGGTAGTGGTTTTCCGCCATGTAACATAAGTTCCATTGCCATAGTATATAGCCACCTATTACCTTCATCATCTTCAACAATTAAAATTCTACATGGCATAAATGCTCCAAATGCTTCAGAATATCCTATAAATTGCTCTGCAACAGAAGGAGCACAAAAAGACAAGATTCTGATGTATCTTTTTCCTCCAGGATCTTTTATGCTACTCTTGATAGACATTTTAGCATCACCAACAACTAAAAAGTTATTGTCACCAGCTATATCTCTCATGTTGTCTATAGCGTCATCTGTTGAGACATCATCATTGATTCTAACTTTTCTAATCATCGCTTCTGGTGCTGAGCCTGTTTCTAAGACTTTACCAAACATATCCATATATGCTCCCATAGCTTTATCATCGAGACTTGCTACCTGCTCTATTTTTGAGCCAAATATTA
>Ga0256844_10000564_pt1 | contig 14235 bp, 12 predicted proteins | sample MusselsmetaG_FD_189100 | JGI IMG/M metagenome (GOLD analysis project Ga0256844, IMG submission 189100) | Mussel associated microbial communities from hydrothermal vent at the East Pacific Rise, Pacific Ocean - Mussels | ecosystem: Host-associated > Mollusca > Shell > Unclassified ... | reverse complement strand
CAGGGAGTTTTTGAACACCTGCTCAAAGGCAAGGAATTTTATAATGCCAAGATTCACAGAAGGATGAAAACGCAGGCCACCTTTATAAGGACCAATTGCCGAATTCATCTCCACCCGAAACCCGCGATTCACATGCACCTGAGCATCATCATCCATCCAGGGCACACGAAACATGAGTACTCGTTCCGGTTCGGTAATACGAGCAAGCACAGCATGCTGCCTATATTCAGGATTTCTGTCAAGCACCGGTTTTACAGTTTCCACAACCTCTTCAACAGCCTGGTGAAACTCACGTTGTTCTGGATCTTTATTCTTAATCAAGCTGATAATCTCTTCCATGTAATCCTCCATAAAACCTTAAAATATCTTGTGAATTATGTTCACGTTCTCAATCAATGCTTAGTTTTTTTTCTATGGACCTCGATACAGACCTCCCCTGAAGAATTTTGAACATCTTTCTGATACAAGACAGCAAGTTCTTCCTTGCCATTACATTTCATAATAAAAGGTTCAGGAAGGCGGATGTGTCTGACAAACGCAACATCATCAAAATCTTCCTGCTCCATCAGCCAGTCCCAGTTCAGACAATTACCACCGTCTCGAAAACTGCAAGTACCGCTTGTTCCACCTTCCTCCTCCATAACAGTGAGGTAGGGTATGCCAAGGGATGTTATGTTTTGAAAGAAATGAGACCCCTGGGAAGGATCTGCATGCAGTGACTTGTTCTGCAATTCAATAATTGCACCAACTCCTGAAATGTCACGCCACTGAACAGGGATCCCAAGCCATGGATCTGCTGACCCCCAGCGACCGGGGCCTACAAGTAAATAAGGTCGTCCTTCAGACTGGAGCCTGGCATTTAATGTGTTAATCTCTATTGCAATATTTCTTGTTGCTCCTGCATCAAAACTCTCCGGCCTCACCACCAGAATATCTGCCATATTTGTAAAACGGCCATGCCCCAGACAAGATCTGGAAAAACAAAATGCTTTGTCAATCTCATAACTGCAGATGGCTACATCGGCATGTTCACTACCTGTGACCATTGGGCGCATCTGAAGAAAAAAGAACTCACTTTTGTTAATATCTTTATCCAGACGAACTGCAAATTCAATCTCCACCTCACACCCCATACCACGTCTTCCAAGATCCAGCAGATCCTGGAGGATTTCCGGTAATGGATACAATTTATGTTTCAACACCCGTGCAAATGTGACAACTTTCATCCCGGGCATTGCAGAATCCCGTATCCTGTTTTCTTCAGGTATAAAAGTGGAAGAAAGGATTTGTACAGGTTCTTCGTGTTCCGCATCCTGCACCAGACGCCTCACCAGATTTGAACCATCATGACTCAGTTTTGTGGAACTTCTCATATCGAGTGCATAAAACTGACGTTGGCAGTTTGCAAGTATATCTTCAACAGTGGAGAATTGTACCAGCCGTTCTGGCTGAACCGGAGAAAATCTGAGTGATCGCTCCCCCTCAACAACGGTCTTACCAAGCCCAAGCGCCATGTGACAGATTCCTTCTTTTGCCTTCATCTTCATCACAGGATAATAATTGTGTGATTGAGCAACACCTGAAATATGAGGATAATAATAGCCATCATATTCCTGCCCAACCACTTGCTGGATGATGACTGCCATTGAGTCTTCCCGTCCCTGCTCAGATATTTTCGAATATAACCTGGGATTTTCATACCATGTAGAGGCATAAACCAGTTTTATGGCCTCCTCCAGTTGCTTGCATCGCAGGGAAAATGAGGGGTGGTTGTTTGAGAGAAAATAAGTGGAATACAAACCAGCATAGGGCTTGAAATGAGCATCTTCTAAAAGACTTGAAGACCTGACTGAAAGAGGAAAATCAATTTTGGAAAGAAACTCCCTCAGGTCTTCTTTCAGCCAGAGAGGAAGCTCTGCTGCAAGGAAGCTTTCCGCAATACTTTCATCATCAGCGTCTTTATCTAAATGCAACCTGTTTGTACTGATAAAATCATTAAAACCATCAGCTGTAACTACACAGGTTTTGGGAAGAGAAACGTGATTTTCGGCTAGCTTCTTATGGGTTGCGCGTGACTGCTGAAGCTGCATCCACATAAAAGCAAGTCCCCTGGCCTTCCCACCAATGGATCCTTTTCCAATCTTCACAAAATCCATTATCTCAGGATCAAAGTTGTCGCGGGAAAACTTGACAACAACACCTTGCTGACGCAGCTTGCGAAGAGAATGCACCTTAAAAACAAGGTCATCACGAAGCTCTGAGCAGGATTTGATATTGACAACATAATCACGGTGCAGTCGGGAGCCTAATGCAACTTCAGCACGAGCCATTACCCAGTTGGAAAAATGATTGTGATTGGCGTGGTATCTGATTGATGCCGGTGGAGCCTTACGAAGTTGCTGTTCAAACTCATATAAATTTGAGGCACGTCCTATTTCTTTACCATCGGGCATTCTAAAAATAAAGTCACCAAAGCCCAGGTGATTTAAAAAGAAAGAATGAATCTCTGATTTAACAAGAGGTGATTTTTTATCAAGAAAAACAGCGGGTATAGCCTCAGCCATCTCCCGATTATCCGGCTCTGAAGAGAGCAGTAGCATGGGCAGATCCGGTACGTCTTTTCGTATTGTTTCAAGAAGCCGTATTCCGGCCTCAGGATCCATTTTCCCTCTGCGTGGATAACGTACATCCGAGATAATTCCAAAGACGTAAGGCTGATATGCCTCATAAAGAACCATTGCCTCTTCATAGTTTATGGCAGTTAGGATTTTAGGTCTTGCACGCATACGTAACAGACGATGCGGTTCATTCAGGCTCTCATCAAGTACAGCCTGAGTCTGACGCACTACCTCATGGTAGAGAATTGGGAGAAAGAACGATCTGTGGACAGGTGAATCTTCCACCATAATTATCACCCGAACCATGGCACGGGCGGTGTCAGCGTCAACATTAACGTGATCTTCAAAATTTTTAATAAGCGATAAAAGAAGATCAGCTTCACAACACCAGAGATAGACGGCATCAATGGAATGGCATTCAACATTCTTCGGTATGGGATAGATACCCCGAAGACTATGGGATATCAGCACCACTTGTTGAGTGGGAAGAATTCTTTTGATTTTGGCACCAAGATCAAAGGCATCCATACCGCCTACATGGGGCATGGTAATAACCATATCAAATGTTTGACGACGCAAAGTCTCTATTGCTTCACGACCAGATGACACAAGAGTGATACGTGGCGCACCACTTAAGTTAAGCCCTTGATATTCGTTGATAATACGGGTTGCAAGCGACCCTTCCTCCTCCATGATAAAAGCATCATAAGGACTTGAAACCAGCAAGATTTCCTGAACCTTAAAAGGCATAAGTTCATGGAAGATCTTGAAATGGGGATCAAAATCAGAGATCATTTTTCCAGATTCAAAACGCATTGTTGCCCTCTTGTTTATACATGCTGGATATCCTCGAAAGGACTTAAGAAGCAGATGGCCTGTGATTAATGAAATAAAGGCCTGCAAAAACCAGCAAGCCCCCAATAATAAGCGAACTACTGAGTTTTTCTCCAAGGATCAGAACCCCAAGTAAAACGCCGCTTACCGGAACCAGATTGACATACATTGCAGTTCGCGCAGCTCCCAATTTCTTCACTCCATCATAAAACCAAATAAACCCAAGGGTTGTTCCGAAAAAGGCAAAATAGAAAAGACAGGCTGCACTTATTACGTTCAACTCTTTTATCTCTGCCAGGTGCCCGCTGTAAAGTGCAACTGTGCTGAGAAAAACAGCACCAAGACTGCAAGAATAGGCCACTGCTACAAGGGGTTCAATATCTTTAAGCAGTTGCTTGCCAATCAGGGTATAGGCAGACCAGCTCAACACACAGCCTACTATATAAAGTTCACCGGTCACCCCCAAATCCCCTTGAAAAAAAGACGCCGGGTGTCCTTTAGAGATTACGAGAAAAGCACCGCTTACAGAAAGCAGCATGCCAACACTTCTTGAAAAATCACAGCGTTCACCCAAAAAAAGTATGGCAATCAGACTGGTAACCACTGGGTTCACAGCAATAATCATGGAAGCCCTTCCAGCCTCAACTGTTTGTAGTCCTGCAAAAAAGAAAAGGTTATAGGCAAAGACGCCTGTCAAGCCAAGCAGTGCCATTGCACCCCATTGTTTTCTGCTTAACCCGGGAAGCGATTTATCACGAATAAGAATAGCCGATAGAAGCATTACAGAGGCAAGAATAAAGCGAAGAGATGATGCGGTTTGAGGGTGAAGATTTTCAGCCAGCACGCGTCCGGCCACAAAGGTTCCCCCCCAGAACAACATAGTTAAGACCAGACAAACATGAACATTGCGACACATTGACTTTTCCGCCATAACTACTCCTGTTAACTTGATGATATATTAATGCCTTCTTGTTTATGCATTGCCAAAATATCCAAGTTATTAGTACACTCAAAATTATTGTAAGTTACGTTTTGCACCGTATAACTCACTGAGATTTGCCGCATGAGAAAATGCGTAGCGTGCTGTTCCAGAAAAGTCAGTTATATAAAGAACCCTTTGGTCGGAAACCTTCCGAGCATATTCCTTTTGAATATCTCTCCCTTGAAAAAGGATAACTAGCAATGTCTCTAAAAACCTTAACAACGAAACTGGAAGAAAAGAAAGGAAAAAGAACCCAGTGATTTTTTTTTATCTTAACTGCTTACGGAGTCACTCGATAAAAGGGATTGCACCAATTCATCAGGCGTATTGATGTTCCCCCAGGCACCTGAGAGAACCTCAGGAACCACGGGATTCAGGATCTTTGAACGTCTTGCTGCAACTGAAATTCTAAAACAGCGGGACTTGTAAAGTTCTTCAAGGTACTCTCTGGCCTGTGGCTCATACACAGCAAGTAAAGGTTCCAAAAAGCTATCCTCCTTCAGCCGGGGAACAACTCCCCATATATCTGGACTTCTGTTTGAAAGCAGCCATTTTATAGCCTCTGGAGTAATATTCGGCATATCACAGGCTAAAAGAAGCCAGCAAGAATCCGGATGCCAGCGCATTGCGGCTAAAATTCCGGTGAGAGGCCCCTGCACATCCGGTACATCCGGGATACGTGTTAAAGAACATAAGGTATCGGGCACAGCCCCTGCCCCTGAAAGAACAATGTCTTTTGTAAAAGGCTGTAACAGACTCACCGTGTTTTCTACCCAGGTAAGTCCATTACTTCCATTTATCAGATGTTTAGGACGTCCCATCCGGGAACTGCGGCCACCAATGAGAAGGCAAGCCCGAAGTGGTACTTCAGGTTTTGTGGATACTTTCTCAGTCATATCTGCAATTGTATCGCTTTAGAAGAACCTGGAAGAATACCAGCTTCACGTCCCAACCTGAGAAAGCTTTCTATGGCTGCCAACCCCTCTTTACCAAGATCTTTGGAATAGTCATTAACATACAAACCGATATGATTCTGCATCACTTCTTTATCCATTTCCTGAGCATACTGCTGGATGTAAGGAAAGCATTCGCCTGCGTGTTCATCCGCCCAGACAATTGAATCATGGATAGCCTGATCAATCCGTTGAATTCGCTCTTCGCCAAGGGATCTTCTTGCTGCAATACATCCAAGAGGTATGGGGTGACCAGATGTTTCTTCCCACCACTGGCCAAGATCCCGCACACAGACAAGTCCTTTATCCGCGTAGGTAAACCGACTTTCATGTATAATCACTCCCGCATCGACATCCCCATTTACAACAGCATCCATTATGGTGTCAAAACGAAACTCAAGTAGATTGGCAGCGTTTGGTGCATACATGCGAAAGAGAAGATTTGCTGTGGTCAACTTCCCCGGAATTGCAATAGTCGCATGCTCTAAATCATCAGGATTAAATCCGGGTTTTGCCAGCAAAAGAGGTCCGCAACTGCGGCCAAGTGCTGATCCAGCTGAGAGTACACAATATTCATCCAGGACATGCCCGAGTGCATGAAAAGAGAGCTTTGTGATATCGAGCCTTTTTTCCATGGCCCACAGATTTAATGTTTCCACATCTTCAAGCAGAGGTGATGCTACCTCAACTTCTGGTAACCCCAATTTATTATGGGTAAATGCATAAAAAATATAGGTGTCATTTGGACAAGGCGAGTAGCCAAGACTTAATGCAGTTGTCATTCGTCAGTTAAACCCCTTAAGAGGATGGCTGCAGCCTTTCCCGCCAGCTCACAAGCATCCTTTAGTTTCCATTTTGTAAGATCTCTATCTTCCACAAAATTTGAAATTGTTCGCATCTCAAGAAGTGGTAGATTGAATGCTTCACAAACCCTGGCAACAGCTGCCCCTTCCATGTTCTCACAGAAACCATCATATTGAGAACAAAGGATATCTCCCCGATGTTTTGTTCCACTTACGCCGCAAACCGTGATAAAGTTGCCACGCTTAACGGTCAGTGATTCTTTTAACAACAGAGCTTCTGCTTTATCCAATAACCCTGCATCCAACTTATAAGAAGTACGGTGTATAAGATCCTCAGCCAGGGGTTCAATGTGATCAGCGTGACAGATTCCAAAATCACCAAACGATTCTTGTTCTGCCAGACAAATCTCTAAAAGATCACCACTTTTTTTGTCTTCTCGAAGATAGGCTCCAGCCACCCCAAAATCAAGCACAGCTTGAATTTCACCTATATTTTTCTGCTGCTCAAGAAACCTGCTAAGACTTAGTGCTGTTTCCACCAGACCTACACCAGTAACCAGTGCCACCCATTTATCCTGTCTTGGGTTGATACGATTGGTTAGAGCCTGCATCTCAAATTCTGTTGCACAAACGACTAGGAACATGGTAGGAAGACGCTTTTTATAACTAGGATTAGTAAATATTTCTTTTTAAAATGGAATGCTTTCATAATTAACACAATCTATACCGTAAAATCAAAGTCCCATGCAACAGGAATTCGCCCTTCAATCATACAACTATACACTTCCTCCGGAAAACATCGCACAACACCCTGCTGATGCAAGAGTGAACTCCCGCCTCCTTATCCTGAACAAGACAACAGGAAAACAGGAACATGGCAACTTTCACAGCATTGTTGATTTACTGAATCCCGGTGATCTTCTTGTGGTAAACAATACAAAAGTTTTCCCGGCACGCCTGTTTGGAAAAAAGGAGAGTGGTGGAAAGGTAGAAGTATTCCTGCTTTCCTACCCCGTAGAAAGAGAGGGTGGTACACAGAAAAAACAGGCAGAAGTCACCGCACTGATCAAAAGCTCAAAGCGCCCTAAACCCGGTACAACTCTAAACCTTGGGCCAGAACTGAAGGCAGAAATTCTGGAACTGCAGGACAGTGGAAAAGTTCAGATAAAGTTGAGTTACTCCTCTGATAAAGACCTGTCTGCCATCCTGGAAAAGTATGGGCAAGTCCCCCTGCCACCCTATATCAGCAGAGCAGAGGGAACCACCGAAGAGGACAGGGAACGCTACCAGACAGTATATGCAAAAAGGCCTGGCGCTGTAGCTGCACCAACTGCAGGCCTTCATTTTTCAAAGGATCTCTTACAAAGCATTCGCGAAAAAGGAGTGGATACCACTCAAATCACCCTTCACGTGGGACACGGTACCTTTGCACCCGTTCGCTGTGAAGATATCCGGGAACATAAAATCCATCAGGAATATGTGTCTGTTTCCAGTGAGAGTGCCAACAAAATTAACAGTACAAGAAAAGCAGGAGGAAAAATATGGGCAGTGGGAACGACCACCGTACGAACCATTGAATTCATGACTGATAAAGACGGCAATGTGGTTCCGGGTGATAGCTGGTGTGGACTCTACATTCTGCCAGGATTCGAATTTAAAGTGGTTGATAACCTTATCACCAACTTCCACCTTCCTGAATCATCATTGCTCTTTCTGGTTTCGGCTCTCTGTGGCAGGGAATCATTAATGAACACTTACCGAGCAGCCATTAGCAAAGGATACAGATTTTATTCTTACGGTGATGCCATGGCAATATCTGGCTAAGCGAGGAAAAAATCCTTAGCTTTGCTGTGAGTTTGCAGCAGCAGGACAACTTCCTCCACTTTTACACGGAGGTGTTGATGGCGCAGGACTGGATTCTTTCTTAGCATCAGTCTTTGCCTTTGCAGAAGAATAGCCATCAGCATACCATCCGCCACCTTTTAACTGAAAAGAACTTCTGGACATGATTTTTTTCACAGGCCCGTCACATTTCGGGCATTGTGTTAAAGGCTCATCTGCCATTCGTTGCTGAACTTCAATAATTTTTTCACATGCAGGACATTCGTATTCGTAAACAGGCATTTCTTACTCCATCAAACAATATATAATAATTGCAATTATATTATATAGTAGCTTTATCTTATCATAATCATGTAGTTATTTATTTCCGATATCACAATGAGTGCAACAAAATCGTATGCTACTGTAATGCTCCATTTTGGCTCTGTCAACTCCCTCAGGTAATCCCTTTAATCCATGGCTTTATCCATTGATATCCACTAGACCCCGCATCTATACTTGACTTTTAGACATCGCGATATACTATCGAAACTATCTTTTACTTTAATTTATTGCATCTTAATACATTTTTACTGTACCTATCTGGAGAAAGTAATGACGAAATCACTGGTTGAAATGGCAGCAGACATTGTTCAGGCACAAGGCAGCACAAAAAGCATGTCCATTGAAGAATTAACAGATGCGTTGAAAGAAACTTTCTCAACTTTACAGAATTTACAAGCAATGGAAAGTGGAGAAGAACCCCTTGATACTAAAAATGCAAAACCAGCCATTGCTCCCGAAAAATCCATATTAAAAAATAAAATCATTTGTCTTGAATGTGGAGAAGACTTTAAAAGTCTTTCTTTTAAACATCTTGAAACCCATGGGCTTACAAGACGTGAATATAAAGTGAAATATGGTTTCTCTTTACGGCAGCCACTTTGTGCAAAGGCAATTACAGAAAAAAGAAAAAAGGCGGGAAAAGAACGTGGCATTCCTGATGCATTAAAGAAATCTATTGCTGCACGCAAGAAAGCATCCAGAACAAAAAAGAAAGCAACTTCCCGAAAAACCGCTAAAAAATAAATCTTCTATAAAAATGATTGGTATTTTTGATTCAGGTGTTGGCGGTATGACAGTGGCTCATGCCGTTGAAAAGTTACTGCCCGATTATTCTCTTATCTATTTTGGTGATATTGCAAGGACTCCCTATGGTCCCAAAAGCCCGAAAACCATTATTAATTATTCCATCCGTAACACCGAATTTCTTTTGGCTAAAGGAGCAGAACTAATCATCATAGCATGTAACTCGGCATCTTCAGTTGCAACGGATACGTTGAGACAGCGTTTTGACGTTCCCATCATAGAAGTGGTCACACCTGCCGCAGATCGGGCCATCGCAACAAGTAAGAATGGTCGAATCGGAATTATCGGCACCAGAGCTACTGTAAAAAGTGGTATATATCATACTAAAATAACTGCAGAACACCCCAATTTCAACGTCTACCAGAAAGCATGCCCACTACTCGTACCACTTGTGGAAGAAGGTTGGCTGAATAAACGTGAAACAAAAATGATTCTGAGACGATATCTGCACCCCTTGAAAAACAGACAGATCGACACACTCGTACTCGGTTGTACCCATTACCCCCTTCTAAAAAAACTGATCCAGGCCAGAATCGGCAAAAAGGTACAACTCATTGATTCATCCACTGAAACTGCTTTATATGTAAAAAATTATCTTGACGAGAGACCGGGGATTATATCAAAACAGGAGCAAGTCAGTCATCGTTATTATGCCTCAGACAAAACAGAAACAGCTATGAAAGTAGCTGAACGTATCTTTTCCCGCCCAATGGAGATCATTGTTGTATGAATACATTACGCGTAAACCCACTTTCGATAATAACTTTCTTCTTCCTGTTTTCACTTGTTTTTTCAGGATATGCAGTCGCCATAGAAGAGTCACCGGAAGCTACCGCTACAAGATTACAGGACCGTTACGATACAATTCACTCTCTCACTTTTGATTTTGTTCAAACCACCAGAGGACAACTAACTGGACGTCCTAAAAAGGGTCGGGGACAGGCATTCTTTGTCAAAGGCGGAAATGACCTGGATATTCCCGGAAAAATGCGCTGGAATTACTCAGATCCCGATAAACAGGTACTGGTAAGTGATGGCATCAGTTTTTCCATGTATTTTGATTCTCTTTCACAGATGATCATTACTCCTGCCAAAGCGTTACAACATGATCTCACCTATTCATTTTTCACAGGGGCAGGTAATTTGCTGCAGGACTTTAACATTCTTCCTCCTGATCACCAAAGCGATAAGACAGAACAAACAAAGGTTATCAAGATCATTCCAAAAGCTAAACATTCACAAGTTGCGTCTATCCACCTCTGGGTAACGGAAGAATCTCTCATCCGTCGCATAGAAATGCTTGATCACTTTGATACACTTACGGTACTAAACTTTAGCGATCTCAAAGTAAATACACTTGACCCAAATGATGATGCTCTCATGCAGAAGCTTTTCAACTTCACTCCACCAGATGGCACTGAAATCATAAAGCAATAATGCTTACACAAAAAGATCAGACTTTTCAACTGGGCTTGATTTCAATGCCCTGGTCGATATTCAATCGACCATCCATCCAGCTTGCAAGTCTTAAAGCTTATCTGGATCATGAAACACAAATAGAAACAACACTCTTCCATCCCTACCTTGCTGCTGCGGCAGCCCTTGGAGGAAATACCTATCATCATCTTGCTAAAAACAGCTGGGCAGGCGAAGCCTTGTACAGCCCCCTGCTTTTCCCGGAGCAGCAAGGCCTGGCAGAAAAACTTTTTGTTAAAAGCTGTGCAAAAGATACGGTACTGGCTGGACTCGATTACAACAATACATGGCAATTACTTGAGGAAAATCTTGACCAGTGGCTCGCAACAATTGATTTTTCTTCGTATGATCTCATTGGTTTTTCCATCTGTTTTAACCAGCTGCTCTCTTCACTCACTGCTGCCAAACGGATAAAAGCACAGCACCCAAACCTTCCTATTGTTATTGGAGGATCGGGTTGTGTGGGTACAATTGGAAGGTCCCTTCTCAACAGTTTTTCTCAAATTGACTATGTAATTAGCGGAGAAGGGGAAGAGGCGTTACAACAACTTTGTCATTTTCTGCAATCCAACGCTAAAACAGTCCATTTAGCTCCCCATATTTTTGGAAGGAATACAAAAGGACAAATCGAGAGCAGTTGTTCCGGGATTGCAGACCTCAATAGCTTGCCAATCCCTGATTATGCACCCTATTTTCAGGAAATGTGTTCAAACTTTACCACTGAACCCTTTGTTCCTGTTCTCCCCATCGAGTTTTCAAGGGGATGCTGGTGGAATAAATGCACGTTTTGCAATCTAAACTTTCAATGGCATGGCTATCGTTGGAAATCTGCGGAATCTATGTTTACTGAGGTTCAGCAACAAAGTACCAGACATCAATGTCTGGATTTTTGTTTCACCGACAATGCCCTTCCCCCAAAAGAAGCTGATGCATTTTTTAAGAGTACAGCTCAAACATCTGCCGGTTATGATTTTTTTGCAGAAGTCCGGATTCTCACTGATCCGGACACACCACTACGCTATCAACGAGGTGGACTCTCAACGATACAAGTTGGCATAGAATCACTCTCCACCAGTTTGTTGAAAAAAATGAAAAAGGGAACAACGGCTATTGAGAATATTGCGGCCATGCGCCAAAGCGCAGAAGCTGGGATTCAACTCGAAGGAAATATAATTATTGAATTTCCAGGCAGTAATAAAGAAGAAGTGCAGGAGACCCTCAAGAATCTCGATTTTGTCCTCCCCTACTCTCCCCTTTCAAGCGCTTCATTTTTTCTCGGCCATGGATCACCAGTGGCAGCTAAACCGCGGGAGTATGGTATTCAGGCCATGACACAACACCCAAACAATAAAAAACTGATCCCAAAGAAAATACTGAACAACCTTGACATGCTTATTAAAGATTACAGGGGGGATCGAACTTTTCAGCGCAAGCAATGGAAAGACGTTAGCAAGAAGATTAAGATATGGAATACATTCCATAACAATCGAAAATCTTCACGCCCGCCTCTCAGCTATCGCGACGGCAACTCCTTTCTCCTCATTCGCCAGGAACAACTTACCGGGCCTCCGCTGCAACACAGATTACAGGGGCGCTCAAGGGAGATATATCTCTTTTGTCGAAAAATCCGCAATCTAAAAGAAATACATAAAAAGTTTTCAGGGATACCAATCACCACAGTACAAAGATTCTTAATGGATCTTCGAAATAAAAAACTCATTTTCCATGAAAACAATCTGTTTCTGACACTGGCCATTAATCAGGACTCATTTCAGCCCTTCCCTTCCACCTGAGAAATGGGTATAATCGTCGAAATTTTCATCCTCACCTATAACAACAACAGGTAAAAACAATGTCCGAAGACAGTGCAAGTTTTGCAGAACTTTTTCAGGAAACCGAATCTAAACCAATCCGTCGCCTAAAACCTGGCCAGAAAATCACTGCTACCATTGTTGGTATTAGCCCAGAATCGATTTTTATCGATACCGGTGGAAAAAGTGAAGGCATACTCGATGCAGCAGAATTACAAACCGATGAACAGGAACAAGAAGCAGCCATTGGCGACAAACTTGAAGTTTACTTCCTGAAGGCCAAAGGAGGAGCACAGCTGTTCACAATCAGTATCGGATCAGGTAAAAACACCGAACACCTTGAAGAAGCCTGCCGAAGTGGTATCCCTGTTGAAGGTCTTGTTAAAGAAGAGATCAAGGGCGGTTTTGAGATCACCCTTGGCGGTTCAATCCGGGCATTTTGTCCCTATTCGCAAATGGGATTACGACGAGTTGAAGATGCCGCTGCTGAATATCTTGATAAACGTATGCAATTTCTCATTACCCGCTTTGAAGAAAACGGCAGGAACATAGTCGTGTCAGCTCGGGAACTCCTCGAATTAGAGCGTGAGAAACTTCGAGACTCATTAAAAGAAACCCTTGCGGAAGGGCAGACAATCGAAGGTGTTATAACTTCTATTCGGGAGTTTGGTGCATTCGTTGATATTGGTGGCGTCGATGGCCTGGTACCTATTTCTGAAATTGGCTGGAGTAGAGTTGAAAAAATCACAGATTACTACAGTGTTGACCAAAAGGTCAGCGTACTTGTAAAAAAACTGGACTGGGATAATAATCGCATAACCCTCAGCATTAAAGAAACCCTCGAGGACCCCTGGGAAGAGGCAGCAGCAAAACTCTGTAACGGCAACATTATCATGGGCAAGGTCGTACGCCTTGCACAGTTTGGAGCTTTTGTTTCCCTTGAAGCAGGAGTAGATGGATTAATACACATCTCAAAACTGGGTAAAGGACGGCGAATCAACCATCCACGAGAGGTACTTGAGGAGGGACAGGAGATTGAAGTGCAGGTTGAGAGTGTTGATCTCGAAGAAAAACGCATCAGCCTTAGTCCATCAGATTATGTCAGCCCTGAAGATGATCAAAAATCAGAAGATCGTCTCGTCAAAGATTTTAAGCAATCGAACAAAAAACAATCTTCGTCACTTGGAACATTTGGTGATCTTCTCCAGGCAAAACTTTCCGAGAAATCTTAAAAGGTTTCTAACAAGCTACTCTGAATATTTCTCATTCGCGTTTTTCTCATTTCCTGGCCGTTAGATTTCACAATATTCTAACGGCCAGTTTCATGTTTTCCGTAAAAACAGACAAAACGATTTTCAGCTAAGCCACCGTATTATCAATCCCTTTGAAGTTTTTACGTTTTCTTTTCAAATAACAGGTGAATTTCCATTGACAGCCCCCCGTCAATTGAGTAGTTTGCCGCGGTCGCTGAGTGAGGGAGAACGTAAAACAGAAACTCTCAACAATCGACAAAGCGGGTCAATTTAATAGTTGACACGAACATAAGGTTTGATTATATTGACGACCTCGTCGCGGGTTATCTCGCACAGCGCATTTGAGTTTGAGTGAGCTGGAACGATCCTTGAAAACTGAATAACAATACAAAAGCAAACGGGCCCAACCGTGATGTATTTATATATCACATGGGCAAACTTTGTAATTTAAAAGTAAATGCCTTTATTCATACTGATTTATCAGTGAATATAAAATGAATAAAAAGTCTCTGCAAAGAGATTTAGGATATCAAAC
>Ga0256844_10000562_pt1 | contig 14255 bp, 12 predicted proteins | sample MusselsmetaG_FD_189100 | JGI IMG/M metagenome (GOLD analysis project Ga0256844, IMG submission 189100) | Mussel associated microbial communities from hydrothermal vent at the East Pacific Rise, Pacific Ocean - Mussels | ecosystem: Host-associated > Mollusca > Shell > Unclassified ... | reverse complement strand
AAAATTATTAGATGAGTGTAATGATGAGTTATCAAACTTTGGAACAACTTTTTATGGTGATAACCAAGTGATATATTCCTCACCTAAAGAAGGAATGCAGATAGTAAAAAACAAATGGAAACCAAATAATCAGCCATTTTTAGAATTATTTTTGGCAGACATGAATGAAGATGGAGAATTAGTTAATAGAAAAAGTATAAGTAGAGATGTTAATTCAAAATTTCATGAATCTAATGTTGCTTTTACCAATGATACGAGTACTGTTTATTTTTCAAGAGATAAATATTACGATAAAAAATTAGATAAAGATGAAGCTGGCATGACACATATTGCAATGTATAGAGCAGATGTTGTTTCTCCTACAGAATGGACAAATATTATTGAAATGCCTTTTAATAATAAAGATTATTGTGTTGGTCATCCTACTTTAAGTGAAGATGATAAAACTTTATATTTTTCTTCAGAATTAGATGGGTCTGATGATATTTATAAGGTAATAATAAATGATGATGGTACTTATGGTCTTCCTGAAAAACTAGGAAGTCAAGTTAATACTGATGCTGATGAGAATTTTCCTTTTATGGGAGAAAATAACACCTTATATTTTTCTTCAAATAGAAAAGGAGGAAATGGAAAATTGGATATATATTCAGTAAAACTAAATGGAAGAGACGAAGCAAAAAATTTAGGAATGCCTATTAATAGTATTGGAGATGATTTTTCGTTTACTAAAAAAAGAGGAGATAACTACGGGTACTTTTCATCTAATAGAATGCAAGGAAAGGGTGATGATGATATTTATTACTTTAAAGAGTTAGAAGGTTTACCTTGTACTCAATTTGCAGAAGGAATTGTTACTGATAAAAAGTCAGGAAAAAAAATACCATATGCTTTTGTAACTTTACTTGATGCTGATGGAGATGAAGTAGAAACTTATATAGTTGGTAGAAGTGCCACATTTTCTTTTGAAGTTGATTGTTCTTCAAAATATAAAGTTGTAGCGACAAAAGAGAAATATTCTGAGGATTCAAAAGAGTTTATTTCAAATGCTAATTTAGAGCTAGGTCTTGATTTAGGACTGACAATAGAAAAAGAATTAGTTCCGTCAACTTCAGTTGTGGTTTCAAATAATACACCATATGTTCCTGCTATTGATTATTATTCTGATTGCCAACAAAAATTAGATAATCTTGATGATATTTATTTTGATTTAAATGAATCAAATATTACATATCAATCAGCAAAAGAGTTAGATAAAGTAATACGTATTTTATATAAGTGTCCTAATATACGAATAATGGCTTCATCACATACAGATTGTAGATCTTCTCACGATTATAATCAAAGACTATCTCAAAGAAGAGCTCAAGCTACTATTAATTATATTATAAAATATGGAGGGATTGATGGTAATAGGTTAAATGCTGTTGGTTATGGGGAGACTAGATTAGTAAATCGTTGTGCTGATGGTGTCAAATGTACTGAAGCAGAACATCAAATGAACCGTAGAACTCAATTTGAAATTACTAATTATTAATTAGTTTTATTTAATAAATTTAAAAAGCCTTGTTTTTACAAGGCTTTTTTGTTTGTACAAAAAAAATTAACTTTTAAACTTAACAAAACTTTGCCATTTTCAATCTTTCATAGAATAATTATTAGTTTATATTTGCAACATTAAAATAAATCATATTAAGCTTGTAAATTATTCCATTTTGGGAGTATAGGCTATAAAGACTAAATAAATGAAAGCAGGAATTGTAGGATTACCAAATGTAGGAAAATCAACCTTATTTAATTGTTTATCAAATGCAAAAGCACAAAGTGCAAACTTTCCGTTTTGTACAATAGAACCAAATATAGGTGTAGTAAATGTTCCTGATGATAGACTTGAAAAACTTTCAGAAATTGTAAATCCTGAACGAGTACAACCTGCAGTTGTAGAAATTGTTGATATAGCTGGTTTAGTTAAAGGAGCTAGTAAAGGTGAAGGTTTAGGGAATAAATTTTTAGCTAATATTCGTGAAACTGATGCTATAATACATGTTTTACGTTGTTTTGATAATGATAATATTGTTCACGTTGAAACTACTGTTAACCCTGTTAGAGATAAAGAAATAATAGATTTTGAATTACAGCTGAAAGATTTAGAAACTGTTGAAAAAAAGTTAGAAAAAACTAAAAAAGCAGCTAGAACTGGAGATAAATCAGCTCAAAAAGAATTAGAAGTTTTAACTAAAGTAAAAGAATCATTAGAAGGTGCTATTTCTGTAAGAGCTATTGATTTAACTGAAAAAGAGCGTGAAGAGTATATTAAACCATTACAATTATTAACAGATAAGCCAACATTATATGTTTGTAATGTTGATGATAAATCCGCTGTCAATGGCAATGATTATGTAGAAGCTGTTATAGAAGCTACAAAAGATGAAGATTCTGAAATTATAATTTTAGCAGTTGGTACAGAAGCAGATATTAATGAATTAGATGATTATGAAGAAAGACAAATATTTTTAGAAGATATTGGTTTAGATGAACCTGGTTCAGCAAAACTTATACGTGCTGCATATAAACTATTAAATTTACAAACATACTTTACTGCAGGTGTTAAAGAAGTAAGAGCTTGGACTATTCATATTGGTGATACAGCACCTCAAGCAGCAGGAGTAATTCATACTGATTTTGAAAAAGGTTTTATACGTGCTGAAGTTATTAAGTATGCTGATTTTGTTGAACTAGGAGGAGAGAAAAAAGTAAAAGAACTAGGTAAAATGAAAGTAGAAGGAAAAGAGTACATTGTTCAAGATGGAGATATGATGAATTTTAGATTTAATGTATAATACGTTAATTCGTTTTTTGTGTATTTGTTAAATTTGATTAATATCAGATAAACAGATTAACGAATCAACGAATACACAAATCAAATAATAATGAAATTTAACTTAAAAGCAACAGATAAAGATTCAAATGCTAGAGCAGGAGTAATGAAAACTGCACATGGAGATATTGAAACGCCAATTTTTATGCCTGTTGGAACTGCAGGAACAGTAAAAGGAGTACATCAACATGAATTAGAAGATGATATAAACGCCGATATTATTCTAGGAAATACCTATCATTTATATTTAAGACCAGGAACAGAAATATTAGAAAAAGCTGGAGGTCTACATAAATTTATGAATTGGAATAGACCAATTCTTACTGATTCTGGAGGATATCAAGTTTACTCATTATCAGGAACAAATAAAATTAAAGAAGAAGGCGTTAAATTCAAATCACATATTGATGGTTCGCACCACTTTTTTGCACCAGAAACTTCTATGGATATTCAACGAACTATTGGAGCTGATATTTTTATGGCTTTTGATGAATGTACACCATATCCATGCGATTATCGTTATGCAAAGCGTTCTATGCATATGACACATAGATGGTTAGAAAGATGTTTAACACATTTAGATAAAACACCTGTCAAATATGGTTATGAACAAACATTTATGCCAATTGTACAAGGTAGTACTTATAAAGATTTACGAAAACAATCAGCAGAATATATTGCAGGAGTTGGAGCTGAAGCAAACGCAATAGGTGGCTTGTCTGTTGGAGAACCTGCCGAAGAAATGTACGAAATGACTGATATAGTTTGTAACATTTTGCCAAAAGATAAACCTAGGTATTTAATGGGAGTTGGAACTCCAATTAATATTTTAGAAAATATAGCATTAGGAATCGATATGTTTGATTGCGTTATGCCTACACGAAATGCACGAAATGGTATGTTATTTACAGCTTATGGTTCTATTAATATTAAAAATTTAAAATGGGCAGATGATTTTTCTCCAATTGATGAAATGGGAATTACATATGTTGATACAGCATATTCAAAAGCTTATTTACGTCATTTATTTAAGGCAAATGAATATTTAGGTAAGCAGATAGCCTCTATTCATAATTTAGGATTTTATCTTTGGTTAACAAGAGAAGCTCGTAAGCATATTATTGCCGGGGATTTTACTACTTGGAAAAATAAAATGATAAAACAAATGAACAATAGATTGTAATCATTGTTAAGAAATTATTGTAATTATTTGAAAAATAAATTAAATTTATAAAACATAAAAATCAATATTATTAGGTGAAAATTCTAGATAAATATATCATTTCAAAATATTTTAAAACTTTCATTTTTACTGTATTGATATTAATGCCAATTGCTATTGCAATTGATATTTCTGAAAAAATACATAAATTTATTGCTCATGAAGATTTAACTGTTTGGACAATTGCTAAAGACCATTATCTAAATTTTGTTATTTATTACACTAATACATTTATGCCATTAGGCTTGTTTATTGCAGTTATATTATTTACTTCAAAATTAGCAGGTGATACAGAAATAATAGCAATTAATAGTGGAGGAGTTTCCTTTCCTAGATTGATGCGACCATATATGATAGGCGCAACTATTATTTTTATTTTTGCTTTTTATTCAAATCATTTTATTGTACCAAATTCTAATAAAACTTTTGAAAAATTTTATAGAACATATATTGTTTCTAAATGGAAAATGAAAGGAGAGTACAAGGTAGAAAATGTTAATTTACAATTAAATGATGATGATTTTGTTTTTTTTAAAAGTTTTAATCTAAAAACGAATAGAGGTGAGTACTTTACTTATGAACATTTTGAAGATGGTAGTTTAAAATATAAATTAACAGGAAGGAGTATTACTTATCATAGAAAAAATAGTAATAAAAAAAAGAAATTAATTGATAATAATTTAAATAAAGATTCTCTTAAAATAATTGATTCTTCGTTTATATATACATTAAAAGACTTTAGAAAACGATATGTTTACAGTAATAAAGATGTGGTATTAAAAGGTAAAAGCTTTGATACAATTTTTAATATAAAGCCTTCTGAACTTAAAACCGTAGACTATCTTGCTAAAGAAATGAATTCATTTAAACTAAATGAATATATTAATGTTGCTAAAAAGCGAGGAGTTAAAAACTTAAATCCTTATAAAGTTGAACTTTATAAACGCTCAAGTATGCCAACTTCAGTTTTTGCATTAACGGTTATTGCTGTTGCATTAGCTTATAGAAAAAAGCGTGGAGGAATGGGAGTAAATTTAGCAGTTGGGGTAGCTTTAATGTTTATATATGTGTTTTTTATGAAAATATTTGAAGTTATTGCTGCGTCTGGAACTACAAATCCTTTATTACTAGTGTGGTTACCTAATATTATTTTTGGTATATTAGCAATATATCTATATATAAATGGAAAAAAATAATATTAAAAATTATTTACATTTACATTTTATTGTTTTTATTTGGGGCTTCACAGCAGTATTAGGTAAATTAATAACAATTAAAGCAATACCTTTAGTGTGGTTTAGACTAAGTATTGCAACTATTTTTATTCTTTTATATTTAATATTTAAACGTACTTATTTAAAAATAAGTATAAAAAAGCTAGTTCATTATATTATTGGAGGTGTTATTATTGCTATTCACTGGATTGCCTTTTTCTATGCAATTAAAGTGTCAAATGTTTCAGTCACTTTAGCTACTTTATCAACGGGTGCTTTTTTTGCTTCTTTTTTAGAACCTTTATTTTTTAAAAAGAAAATAAAAGCATATGAAATTGGTTTGTCATTGTTGACTTTTATTGGGATAGCTATTATTTTTAAAGTAGAAACACAATATTCATTAGGAATTATAATAGCTTTAATAGCTGCATTTCTATCAGCATTATTTTCGGTTATTAATGCAAGTTTTATAGAAAATGAAAATGCTAATATTATTTCATTTTATGAACTTCTTTTTGCTACAATATTTATTAGTATTGTTGTTCTATTTAAAGAAGGGTTTTCTATTAAATTTTTTCAGATGTCACAAAATGATTGGATTTATATTATCATCTTAGGATCTATTTGTACAGCTTATGCACTTACAGCATCAACTAAACTATTAAAAAAAATAAGTCCTTTTACAATGATGATAACAGTTAATCTTGAACCTGTTTATGGAATTATTTTGGCTTTATTAGTATTTGGAAATGATGAAAAAATGGAAGTAACTTTTTATTATGGAGCAATTTTAATTTTTATTGGTGTAATAATTAATGGAATAGTAAAATCTAGAAGTAGAAATAATTCTTAACAAATAATTCAATTCTTTTAATGCTATTTAAACAAAAATAGCTAATTTCGTATGTCAAACAACCAAACAATTATGGAATATTTAGATTTTGAAAAACCTATTGAAGAACTAGAAAAGCAATTAGAAAAATGTGTTGAATTAGGTAAAGAAAGTGATATAGACGTATCTAAAACTTGTTCTCAAATAGAAAAAAAATTACTAGAAGCTAAAAAGAGTATATATAAAAATTTAACACCTTGGCAGAGAGTTCAATTATCTCGTCATCCAAATAGACCTTATACATTAGATTATATTAACGCCTTAACAAAAGGTACATTTATGGAACTTCATGGAGACAGAAATGTGAAAGATGATAAAGCAATGGTTGGTGGTTTAGGTAAAATAGGTGATCAAAGTTTTATGTTTATTGGTCAACAAAAAGGATATAATACAAAAACACGTCAATATCGTAATTTTGGAATGCCAAACCCGGAAGGTTATCGTAAAGCATTGCGTTTAATGAAAATGGCTGAAAAATTTAATATTCCTGTAGTTACATTTTTAGATACACCAGGAGCATATCCTGGTTTAGAAGCAGAAGAACGTGGACAAGGAGAGGCAATTGCTAGAAATATCTTTGAAATGACAAAATTACAAGTGCCTATTATTACCATTATTATTGGAGAAGGTGCTTCTGGTGGAGCATTAGGTATAGGTGTTGGAGATAAAGTATTAATGATGGAAAACACTTGGTATAGTGTTATTTCACCTGAATCTTGTTCTTCTATTTTATGGCGTAGTTGGGAGTTTAAACAACAAGCTGCTGATGCTTTAAAATTAACAGCAGAGGATTTGAAAAAATTTGGAATAATTGATGAAATTATTAAAGAACCTTTTGGAGGAGCTCATGCAAATAGAGAAGAAGCATTTGACATTATTGAAAAAGTAATTTTAAAATATTTTAAAATTTTAAATAAATTAACTACTAATAAACTAGTTAATAATAGAATGGATAAATATGCCAATATGGGTGTTTATAAAGGATAATATGACTGTGAAAGATCAAAAATTTATTGATAATTGGGAAAAAGTTCTTAAAATGGGAAGAACCAAATATGCTTTAATTAATGGTTTTTTTTACGGAATTTTAACTTTTGGAATGTCAAGTTTAATTGTTTATTTTGGTTTTGGAGATAAGAGAAGTCTTGAAACATCAAGAATAGTTATACAATTGGTGTTATTTTTTATTATAGGTTTTTTATTGTTCTATAAAATTAATTGGAAAACAAATAATATTAAATATAATTCATTAAAAATAAATAATTAAATTATTTAAATGTCAAAAATTCTTAATTCAAAACAAATCCATAAAGCAGATAAAGTAACTATTACTAAAAATAATATTACTTCAATAGATTTGATGGAATATGCTTCCAAGCAATGTTTTGAATGGATTCATAGCCGTTTAAACGGAAACCCTTTACTTATCCATGTTTTTTGTGGAACTGGTAATAATGGTGGAGATGGTTTAGCTATTTCAAGAATGTTAAAAAAACATGGTTATATTATTAAAACATATGTTTTAAATCATACAGATAAACGTTCTTCAGATTTTCTTGTTAATTATGAAAGACTAAAAGAACTAGGTGATTGGCCAAATATGATTGAGTCTGAAAATGATTTCCCTCAAATTACAGAAAATGATATGGTAATTGATGCTATTTTTGGTATAGGATTAAACCGTTCACCAAAAGGATATTACAAAAATATTATTAAACATATAAATAATAGTAAGGCTTATGTTTTATCAATTGATGTGCCTTCAGGATTATTTTTAGATAAGCCTATTACTGATAAAGATAGTGTTATAAAAGCCTTTCAAGTATTAACATTTCAAACACCAAAATTAGCATTCTTTTTACCAGAAAATGAGGATTACTGTTTAAATTGGGATGTTCTTCCAATAGGTCTAGATGAAGAGTTTATTTATAAAACAAAATCACAATATTTTACAATTGAAAAACATGATGTATTAGGGATGTACAAAATGCGAAGTAAATTTTCGCATAAAGGTGAATTTGGACATTCATTAATTATTGGAGGAAGTTTTGGGAAGATTGGAGCTGTAAGTTTAGCCTCTAAAGCTGCATTAAAAATTGGTAGTGGTTTAGTAACAGCTTTAATTCCTAATTGTGCTTATACTGTTATGCAATCATCAATACCAGAAGTAATGGTTGAAGTTGATAATAAAAATGAAATTCACAATTTTAAATTTAAAACAAAGCCAACTGTTATTGGGATTGGAATAGGACTAGGAATTTCTAAAAAAACTCAAGATGGCTTTGCTAAATTTTTAAAAAGTAATAAAATCCCTTTAGTTATAGATGCTGATGGTCTAAATATACTTTCGAAAAACAAAAAATTATTAGAGTTGTTACCAAAAAACTCTATTTTAACTCCTCATCCAAAAGAGTTAGAGCGTTTACTTGGCAAATGGAAAAATGATTTTGATAAACTTAAAAAAATAATATCTTTTAGCCATAAATATAATGTCATTTTAGTATTAAAAGGAGCTTATACAATAATCTCAACATCTTCAAAGGAAATATATTTTAATACAACAGGAAATCCTGCTTTAGCAACTGCTGGATCTGGAGATGTGCTTACAGGAATAATTACGGGTTTAATAGCTCAAAATTATTCACCTTTCGAGGCAAGTGTTTTTGGGGTTTATATTCATGGTTTAACTGCTGACATTGCTTTGCAAACCCAAAGTTATGAAACTTTTATAGCATCAGATATAATAGATAATTTATCAAATGCTTTTGTTAATTTATTGTCTCCACCACAAGCGTCAGTTGAAGAATAGAATATTTATTATTATAAAATTAAATTAATTAAATTTAAATATATTATATAAATAACTAATTCAACAATCCATTTATTTCAGATTTTTTAGCATACCAAATAAAGAATACTCCTAATAAGAATATTAAAATAGGCATAATCAAACCAGAAAAATCAGTGTCTCTATAATAATTTGCTATAAAAACATCATATATATTACCTAAAATAATACCTAATAAAGAAACAATAAAAAATATAAAGGATTTCTTCTTTTTTATAAATAGTAAAATACTAGCATATAAACCTCCAAAAGTAGCAATTGCAAAAACAATCATTCTCCATGTAGGAATGTTGTTCATGAATTCTTATTGATTTTGAGGTAAATTTACGATAGTTTCTGGTGTAATAAATTGATGCATTAAATATGACATCACCCCTAAAATATTCCAAATTATTGTAAAAATGGCAATAGCTTTAAATCCTTTCATTTTTTTAGTTAGACTGTTAAAATACAAAAAAGTATAATAGAGCTTAAGTTATTAATAAATAAAAGGGATTAATCTATAAGTATTTTCTTTAAATTTTAAATACTCATCACCAAATTTATCTGTCAAAAATTGCTCTTCCATGTAAATTTTTAGATTCAAAACTGTAGTTAGAATTATAAAAATAAGGAGTCTCAAATTAGAAAAATATAAGTTTTTTACATCAAAATTTACTATTACAGAAACACAAAAAAATATAATTAAACCAGAATACATTGGGTTTCTAATAATCTTATAAGGACCGCTAGAAACCATATTGGCATGTTGTTTAATTTCTGGTTGGATATTGAAATTCCCTATCCTCATTGCTATTATCCCCCAAAAACCTAGTCCAAGAGCAAGAAGTTGAATTATTAGCCAAAACAAATTAATAGTAAAAAGGTTTCCTACAATAGCAAAAAAAGCAAAACTGCTAAATTGTATAATAACTAGAATTAATGATTTTCTTGACATGTTGTTAATTAAAAGAATGAATGATTTAAGATTATAGATTTAAAATTACTTAAATTTGTTTTTGAAAATTATAATAATCCAAAAATAATGAAAAAATTACTATCTATTTTGTTGCTTATTCTATTATTATCTTGTAATAGTAATGATAATAAAATTAAAATAACATTTTTACAAGTAAATGATGTTTATGAAATTGGAGCATTAGAAGGAGGGAAAGTTGGTGGAATGGATAGAGTTGAAACCATTCATAAAGAGTTACTTAAAGAAAATCCAAATACTTTTCTGTTTATGGCTGGAGATTTTTTAAATCCTTCACTTATTGGAACACTTAAATATAAAGGAGAGCGTATTCGTGGTAAACAAATGATTGAAACTATGAATGCTATGAATTTTGATTTGGTATCTTTTGGTAATCATGAATTTGATTTAAAATATAAAGACCTTCAAAAACGATTAAACGAAGCTAATTTTCAATGGATTTCTACTAATGCTTTACATAATGAAGATGGTAAAATATCGCAGTTTTATGTTATGAGAGATAGTTCAAAAATAAAAATACCTAGAACTTTTATTCTTAATGTAAAAGACCAAGATGGAACATCAATTAAAATAGGATTTGTTTCACCTTGTATCAATTCAAACCCTAAAGATTATGTGGATTATGGTGATTTATATGAAGATGCTAAGCATGGTTTTAATAATATTAAACCAAAAACTGACTTTGTTATTGGTTTAACACATCTTAAACAAAGTCAAGATGAAATGATTGCTAAAATGTTGCCAGAAATTCAACTAATTATGGGTGGACATGAACATACAAATAGATTAGTTCCTGTTGGAAATTGTAATATAGCTAAAGCTGATGCAAATGCAAGAACAGTTTATGTTCATAGACTAGAATACAATACTAAAACCAAAAAATTAAGTATTAAATCTGAATTAGTACCTGTTAATAATAAAATAAAAGGTGACGATAAAGTTGCTGGAATTATTAAACGTTGGTCTGTTCTTTTAGATGAAAAAATAAAACAAATTTTACCAAACCCAAAAGAAGTTATTTTTGTTGCAAAAACTCCATTAGATGGAAGAGATACTCCTATAAGAAGTATTCAAACTAATTTAGGAACTATTATTGCAAAAAGTATGGCTATAGGTTTTGATAATAAAGTTGATTGTGCTTTAGTGAATGGAGGTTCAATTAGAATTGACGACCAATTAGAAGGAGATATTACAGGTATTGATATTTTTAGAGTTTTGCCTTATGGAGGAAAAGTTTTAAAAGTAAAAATAAAAGGAAGTCTTTTAGGAAAAGTTTTACAGTATGGCAGATTACATGCAGGTAAAGGGTCTTATTTACAACGTTACAATGCTTTATATAACAAAGATAAAAAAGAATGGTTAGTAGATGGAAAAGCAATTAATGAATCAAAAATTTATACTGTAGCTTTTAGTGATTACTTATTAAAGGGATATGATATTCCGTTTTTAAAACCAGAAAACAAAGACGTAATTAATGTTTATAAACCTACAGAAAATGAATTAAATTTTGATATAAGAAAAGCTGTAATTTCTTATATGAAAACAATTAAATAGTTGTTAGTACAATATAGCAACACTATACTTTGTCAATTATTTACCTAATTTCACATAACATTTTTTATAATGAATTAAAACTGTATGATATAAAATTGTTCATATACAATCATCCAATACGGCATAAATATACAAAAATCAAAAAAACTCCTGAAGTCAAATTGACTTTGGGAGTTTTTTTTCGCTTTCATAGCTTAGTATTTGTTACCAATTGTGAGTGCCTCTTCTTGTTATTTTTTTAGGTTTTCGTATAGTAACTTTTGGTTTTTTAGATTTAAGTTTTTTACGCTTAATCATTTTTTGTTTTACTTCTTTCTTTCCATTTCTAGTTTTAGAAGTTTTGCCTTTGGATCTATAGTAATAATAGTCATCATCTTCATTAAACTGTTCATAGTCATTAAAGAAGTCATTATCATTAAAGAAATTATCATTATAGTTATATACAAAATTGTCGTAAAAATAATCTTGATAAAAGTTTTGGTAATAGTTACTATAATAATTTGAGTAATAACTATTGTAAGAATGGTGCTTTACATGTCCAACATATCTAACATTTCCATATCTATCATGTAGGATTCTTAAACCTCCAACTCTTGTCATAACATTATATCTGTAGTTAATAAAAACACTTCCAACTCTGCTAACTTTATCTCTATAGTTATAATTGATAAAAACTCTTCCAACTCTAATAATTCTATCTCTATAATCTCTTACAACTTTTACGCCTCTAGGCTGGTATCCATGTCTAGAACTATTTCTTTTATTTCTAGAATAATATTCTGTTGTAGTTCCTTGTTCGTCTGAATGAATATCAAAATCCATTTCTCCATCTGGAAAAATATAAAATTTAATACCTCTTTCTTTAAAAGAGATTGGCTCATCATCATTATAATAATAATCCCATTTTTCTTTTGGTTGATCTTTGCTTGTACTAGCTTCAACAGTTGAAACCATCATAAGCACTGCTAATAAAATATATATCCTTGTCTTCATAATATATGGTTTTAGGATTATGCCTACTCTATTTGCTTTTCGGCTTCCGCATTTGATTAGTTAGTTTCAAGTAGCGTGCCAAAAAAAATATTAGAATAAATATATGTAGTTAAATACCAGTGTGTCAGTTAAATAAATTCAAGCAATTAAATTATAGATTATCTTTTTCAATATAGTATTTTGTTAAAGCAATAAGTGTTTTTCTATCATTAATACCTGAAATATCTATATAAGTACTTTTTGGTTTTCTGTTTTTAAAATAAATCTTCATAATGGTATTTTCACCTAATAAATAATATATTAACGAGTATTCTTTGGTGATAGTAAATGATTTAATTTCGTTCCAATAAATAAATTTTTGTCCTTTTATTAATAGTCCGTTATTTGACATTTTAACTAAAATTTTATCTTTAAAGCTTATTAAAGCAAAAATTATTAATGTTATTCCGGAAATGAAAAATATAAAACTTATAAATATATGATTAAAAATGTATGTTAATAAACCAAAAATAATTATTATAAATATTGTGATAATTTTAGATCGTTTATGTTTTTTAGATTTATGAAATATATGATGATAATCACTATCTAATAATTCGTTCATAATTATTTTAATTAAGATTTACAATCATTAATAAACTCTGTTTTAGTACATTTCATATTAGGACTTAGTTGACCTTTAAATTTTTTATTTAAATATTCTATTGCTTTTTTATCACATTCAGATTTTGACTTTTTGCAATTTTTTGTTCGTAAACCTTTTAAAAACAGCAAGTATTTTTTTCTTTCTTTACAAGAAAAAACTTTGTTTTTAAGGCATTTTTTTTTGTTTATTATAATATTAGTATGCGTTATTTTTTTAATATTACTAGTTTTTAATTTACCAAAATTATTATTTTTATCTGTTGTTAATAAATACATATTATGTAATAGCATATAATCTAATCCAGAATAATTACCAGTAATTTCTGGAAATCTAGATCCATTATATTGCTCACCATAAGTTGCTGAAAATCTGTTTTCAGTTGCCCAACCATTTTTTGCAAAATCATCTAAACCATGAAAATATGGTCCATCAAAAGGAGCAGAGCTTAGCATTTCTAGACATTGTTTTTTAATAAACTTATCATCTTTCCAATTATGTAAAATCATTCCTAAATTATAATAGTAAGGTTGCCAATCGTATTTTTTACCAGCACTTTTTACTTTTTTTGCAGATGACAAAAACAAGTGGTTATTTTTATTACTTAGAGTTATCATTTCTAAATACATTCTTCTATTCCAAAAATCGCCTTGATAATTATCTGCTTGTATTGATCCAACACCATCAAGAAATCCTATTAAAGGAGTGTAACCAAGTTTTTCTCCAAAAATATTATTTCCAATATGTGAGAAAAACCTTCCAAAAACCCATATAGTAGTATTGTTTTTAAAAAATGTTGGTCCTGCTTTTCCTCTAAAATCACAATCTCCAGTATAATCTCCATCAGGTTCTTTTGGTGTCCAAAGGTTCTTTCTTGAATAAGTTAATATACGTTTTGCAATATTTTGGGCTTCTATTTTTATACTTTTTTCATTATCTTGAAATTTTATATTTTTAAAATTAGCATTGTCATCAACTAAATTGTTAACTAAAGCAACTCCAACTAAAACGCCTAAAATCTGATCCATAGACATT
>Ga0256844_10000561_pt1 | contig 14263 bp, 15 predicted proteins | sample MusselsmetaG_FD_189100 | JGI IMG/M metagenome (GOLD analysis project Ga0256844, IMG submission 189100) | Mussel associated microbial communities from hydrothermal vent at the East Pacific Rise, Pacific Ocean - Mussels | ecosystem: Host-associated > Mollusca > Shell > Unclassified ... | reverse complement strand
GATAACGCATGAGCTGTATACTCAACATCTTTGCTTCTGTGAAAAAATGAGCAAATCAATAAAACTGAAAGGAACAAAATGCATAATAAATTAGAAGCCCTAATGGGTAAACTCGGAGGGTTCATTTATGATAACCCTTTTAAGGTGATACTTTTAGTCCTTGCACTACTAGCAGCACCTTTAGCACATGTACCACAGATAAAGATGGACACATCTACTGAGGGATTCATGCACCCAGAAGATCCTGTACTTATTGAATATAATAAATTCAGAGCACAATTTGGACGTGATGAACGTGTGGTATTAGCACTTAAAAGTGATAATATATTTACCTTAAAGTTTCTCAATACTTTAAGAGAGATACATGAAGAGATAGAAGAGAAAGTACCATATCTTGATGATGTCACATCACTTTATAATGTACGTAACACTAGAGGTGAGGGTGATAAGTTAATTACCGATGATTTGTTAGAACCTTTTCCTACAACTGAGGCAGAGGTTGCACGTATAAAGAAACAAGCGATGGCTTCGCATTTTTATAAAGACTTACTCCTCTCTACTGATGGGAAGATGACGACTATAGTCATAGAGACAGATGCATACTCTCATGTGGGTGAAAAAGAAGTTTCCGATATAGATGCTTTTGATGAAGGTTTCGACGATGCTTCAACAGATGTAAAAAAGGACGCTTCAACAGGCTCAGTCACAGATAGTGAGTTGGCAGAGCCTAGTAAAGAGAGAGCTTTCCTTTCTGATGCTGAAAATCATGAGTTGCTTGAAGTCCTCCATACGATTGTTAAAAAATATAAAAAAGATAATTTAGAAATCTACGTGGCAGGAAGTCCAGCAGTCAATAACTCACTTAAGGCACAGATGCAAGCAGATATGCAAAAGTTTATGCGTTTGACATTCCTTATCATCATTGTCTTCTTATTTGTAATGTTTAGACGAGCTTCAGCCGTTTTCTATCCACTTTTAGTGATTATACTTTCATTACTAGCAACAGTAGGTACGATGGCATGGGCAGGTACAGCGTTTAAACTCCCTACACAGATAGTACCATCGTTACTTCTTGCAGTGAGTATAGGTGCAACGGTACATATACTTTCTATCTTCTTTGATAAGTTCAATAGTACAGGAGATAAAAGAGAAGCCATTAAATATACGTTAGGACATTCGGGACTTGCTATTGCGATGACCTCAGTGACTACAGCCATAGGGGTAGGATCATTTTCGGGGTCAGAGGTTGCACCTATCGCAGATCTTGGTACTTTTGCATCGTTTGGGGTGATGATTTCACTTCTTTTAACACTCACACTTTTACCAGCACTTCTAAGTATTACCAAACTTAAACCAAAACCTCAAAAAGCATCAGGTAAGCTTGATGCACTCATGAAAAAGCTTTCGGTCATACCTATTAGACACTATAAGGGTATTATTGTGGCAAGTTTTGCGCTTGTTGCTTTGGCACTTTTTTCAGCAAGTAAGATAGAACTTTCGCACAATCCTCTCTTTTGGTTCCAGCCAGATGACTACAATAGAGTCTCAACCATAGAGATAGACAAAACCATGAATGGTTCTGTGACCATTGAAGTTGTGGTAGATAGTAAAAAAGAGAATGGATGGAATGACCCAGAGAGACTAAACAAACTCAATACCTTTTCTACAGAATTAGAAAAGTATGTAGATAGCCATACGCATATTGGTAAAGTAGTGTCACTTGCTACTATTATAAAAGAGACAAACCGTGCTTTACATGAAAATAAAGAAGAGTACTACTCCATACCAAATGATGCAAACCTAGTTTCTCAAGAGTTACTTCTTTTTGAAAATTCAGGTTCAGATGACCTTGAAGATGTGGTAGATTCTCAGTTTTCTAAGGCACGCATCACTATTAAACTACCATGGACAGATGCGGTAAAAGCACATGATGTACTTAGCTATGTAAAAACAGAAGCTGCAAAAGCATTCCCAAATGATACGGTGATAACCACAGGGATGATACCATTACTCATCAACACATTTGCAGGTTCTGTTCACTCATCAGTGACCAGCTATACTATTGCATTTATTGCTATTACATTCATGATGATGCTCATTCTTGGTTCAGTACGTATAGGACTTTTAAGTATGATACCAAACCTTACACCTATCATACTAGGGCTACTTATTATGTCTGTAGCCGATATACCACTAGATATGTTTACACTTCTTATTGGGAGTATCGCCATTGGACTGGCAGTAGATGATACTATACATTTTATGCACAATTTTAGGAGATACTACCTTGAGAGTGGTGACTCATCTAAAGCCATAGAACAAACATTCTACACGACAGGTAAAGCAATGGTCATTACAACGATTGTGTTATCATTAGGTTTTTATGCGTATATGATGGCAAATATGATTTCAGTGCAAAACTTTGGACTCTTGACAGGTTCGGTGATAGTCATGGCTCTTTTGGCTGACTTGTTACTAGCACCAGCACTTATGATAGTTGCAGCTAAACGTGGCTGGATAAAATAGGCTTCGGCAGGTTTTCAGCCACCGTAAAAAAATACTTCCCTGAGCTTGTCGAAGGGTAAATAAAATAAAAGGATAAAAATTGAATACAAAAAAATTATTAATCGGATTGACTTTAGGACTGACATTTTTAACGACAAATATAGTTGCAGATGACGCAATTGCTAGAGCAATTATGGAAAAAGTGGATGCAAGAGAAGATGGTAAAACACTAGAACAAGATATGCAAATGGTACTTATAGATAAAAATGGTAAAAAAAGAAATAGAAATTTACATACTTACAGTAAAGACTTTGGGGTAGACGAGCATCAAATTATGTTCTTTAAGTCTCCAGCAGATGTAAAAAATACGTCATTTTTGACCTATGACTATGACAAAGCTAGTAAAGATGATGATCAGTGGCTCTACCTTCCCGCACTTAAAAAAGTAAAACGTATCCCAAGTTCAGATAAGAGTTCTAGCTTTATGGGTTCTGATTTCTCTTATTTTGACATGACAGATAGAAACCTTGAAGATTTTGATTTTAAGTTACTTAAAGAAACGAAAGTACGTGGAAAAGCAGCATGGATGATAGAAGCTACACCCCGTACTAAAAAGGTAAGAAAAGAGTCAGGGTATAGTAAAACTATTGCTATTGTAAGAAAAGACAACTACATGGTTGTACGTTCCATAAACTTTATGCGTAACGGTAAGAAGAAGTATCTAGATATGCAAAAAATACATAAACAAGGTGGAGTATGGCTTCCAGATGTGATGACAATGACTACTAAAAAAGGTAAGAGTACTGTGCATAAGACTGTGTTGAAGTTTTCACATATTAAGCTTAACAAGGCTATTAATAACAGTATGTTTACTACAAGACGTTTAGAAAAAGGACTGTAAAAGATGCAAATAAAATTAGCATTAGGTGGACTGTTACTTTCATCGCTACTCTATGGGGAGAGTATTGATGAAGCCTTAGGTGGGTTTGATGACACTTCGACAAGCTCAGTGCAAGTGGAGCAATCAAGTAATGATGTGATGGATGGCTTTGATGATTCGACAAGCTCATCAACCGATACTTCGACAGACTCAGTGACAGATACAACAACGGTGACTGAGCCTGCCGAAGTCATATCAGGATTCACAGGAAAGCTCACAGAACAGATAGCTTATTCCTATAATGGCACTACACCACATGACAAGTTTACTTCACTAAAGTCTTCACTACTTTTAGACTATGAGCATAAGTTTGAAAATGGCTGGAGAGTAAAGACCAATGCAAAAGCGTATTACGATGCCATTTATGACTTGCGTGATGAAAGCTATAGTCAAGATGAATTAGATGAACAACGCGCTGAAATAGAACTTTTTGATGCCTATGTAGAAGGAAGCATCACAGAGTCACTAGACATGAAACTGGGGAGACAGGTAGTTGTTTGGGGCCGTTCTGACACCATACGCATCACTGATGTACTTAACCCGCTAGATAACCGCCGTCCAGGTATGGTTGACATAGAGGATTTACGTTTACCCACAACGATGGCAAAGTTTGACTTCTTTTTTGCTGACTGGCGTGTGACACCTATAGCAGTACTAGAACAACGCTTTTCAAAAAACCCAGCCTTTGGTTCTACGTTTAATCTACAACCAGACCCACACTTGGCAGAAGAGGACTACAGTGATGTAACGTATGCACTCTCTGTTGGTGCAGAGTTTTCTGGTTGGGATGTAAACTTCTATGCTGCACGCTTACACGACGATGCAGGCTATGTAAAGTTCCCTACTACACCTACCTCAAAACCTACTTTCACACATGACAAAGTAAATATGTTTGGTACGGCACTCAATGTGCTTTCAGGCTCATGGCTCGTCAAAACAGAGTTAGCATACTTCAATGGACTTAAATATACATCAGTACAAGACAAAAGCTTTTCTCGTACAGATATACTCATAGGTACAGAGTACAGAGGCATAGCCGATACACTCATCTCTTATGATGTTTCACTAAGACACATCAATAACTACGATGCTAGACTCATGAATGAAATAAATCCATTAGAGCGTAATACCTATCAACATGCCTTTCGTGTAAGTTCAGACTTTATGAATGCATCACTCACAGCTAATTATCTGATATCACTTTATGGTAAGAAGCTAAATGAAGGTGGATTTCAGCGTGCATGGGTGAAGTATGAATTAGGTGAGGGTATTAACACAAACTTTGGTGTAGTTGACTATATAGGTGGTTCAAAACTATTCAATACGGTAAAAAATAATGATATGATTTTTGCAGATATTTCGTATAGCTTCTAATTTGTGCTACAATACAAGTATTAACTAAGTATTACCTCTGGACAAGGTACAACAAGGAAGCAAATGTTTTACCCTATAAGAACTGCAATAGTTCTAACTTTTTTTATGAGTAGTATGTATCCTACCATAGCTGAACACACTTTTGAAGTAGAAAAAGGTGTGATAATATATGATATTTATGGAGGTGGTGTTTTAACAGATGAGACCAACCTTACACTCAATGGTAAAGCTACTTTACGTTTTAAAGATTGGGGAATGACGCTTTTATCGCATGATGAAGGTGTGGTTGAAACTTTAGGTAGCATAAGAAGTAAACAACATATAGAAAGTTCTGAAAAACAAACCAAAGAGGCTCTTTATACTGTAGATTTTAAAAATAAAAAAATACATGAGCGTAAAAATAGTATTGCCAATGCCCTTAAAGAACATAATACTTTAGGATTAAAGAAGATAGGTAAAGATGAAGTTTTAGGAATTATTTGTAATGTATGGGAAGGACATGGTATTCGGAAATGTCTCTATAAAGGTGTACCTTTAAAGATTGAATCAGAAGTATTAGGGATATCTTATCATAAGATTGCAAAAGAGATTGTGTTTGATATCAACGATTCTAATGACAAATGTACATTACCAAACTTTCCAAAAGAGAGTTTTGCACTTTTCAACAGTGCGCTAAAAACAAAAAACGAAACAAAGGCAAAATGTTTTACAGATGTCTTAAAAGACGTTGCATATACAATAGAAAAAAAATCAGTCAAAAATACAGACAATCTTAATATAAGTAAAAAAGATAAAAGAGTGTTTCTAAATAAAATAGGGCAGAAGATATTTATGTACCAAAAAGAACAGCTTCCTAAACTTCTAAGAAGTATGAAGAAGGCAAGAGAATGCTTACAAACAGGTGATGATATTTTTGAAGCAAATGAATGTATGGAAGACTTTAGACAGATGAAAAAACAATTAGGTACAGATGATAATGCATATATTGTTCTTTTGAATGAAAAAAGAAAGAATAGATTAGTAGATAAACTTGAAGATGAAGTTATCTATTTACAGTCACGTATGTCTTGTGTTAACAGATCCAAAAATATCACAGACTTATCTACTTGTATGAAATAAGGTTGATGTGAAATTTTATCGTATATATATAGAACTTACTAATGTCTGTGGCTTGAGTTGTTCTTTTTGTCCTACCAAAGAGCTACCTAGTAAAGAGATGGACTTGGTATTTTTCGAGTCAGTTATAGCACAAGCGAAACATTATACTAAAGAGATAGCCTGCCATGTTGTAGGTGATCCATTGACACAGTCTAATTTACATGACTACTTAGACATTATTTATAAGCATGGACTCAAAGCTATGCTTACTACTAGTGGTTACTTTTTAAAAAAGCATAGCTATGATACACTGTTTCACCCTTGTGTTAAACAAATTAATATTTCACTCAATAGCTTCAATAAAAATGATACCTCTTTGACATTTGAACAGTACATTACACCTATTTTAAATCTTTGTCAATCAAAGTTAGAAAGAGAAGAGGAACTCTTTATCAACTTACGTGTATGGAACTTAGATGAGATGATGTCAGAACGTACATTTAATGAAACACTCTTTTCCAAACTCTCTTTTATGTTCAATACATTTTTGGACTTAGATACTATTTATGCAGAGCGCCCTAAAAATATCAGACTTGCTTCTAAAATTCTTGTGCATTTTGATAACTACTTTGAATGGCCTTCTCTTAAAAATAAAAGCTATGGAGATGGTACTTGCCAAGGTTTATCATCACATATAGCCATACTTGCTTCTGGTAAGGTTGTGCCATGTTGTTTAGACTGTGATGGGATCATAGAGCTTGGTGACTTACATGAAAATAGTTTAAAGACAATTTTAAATGCTAAACGAACGGTCACTATAATAGAAGGATTTAAAGAGGGGAAGGCTGTAGAAGAGTTATGTCAAAAATGTTCATATAAGGATAGGTTTAATACCTAGCCTTATGGTTTAATCATCAGGATTAATTGACTCGAACTTTGTACCTTCCATAGAGAATTTACCGAGCATTCCTGTGCTATCATAGGCAAATCCTACCATAGATGCACCATAATCAACTTCATCTACATCGTCATCATCTGTTGTCCACTCTGCCATTACGATTTTTGTTGCAAAGTCAGTTTCCCAGTCATCATCATTTAAGATAAAGTTTTTGAGGGCTTCATCTGAAGTAAAAGCAATAATGAGTGAGTAGTTTTGTACACCCATCTGTAAACCAACAGAGAGGGCTGTAATACTGTGATAAGATTTTGTTTTACCCTCTACCCGTAAGGCACCTTCACCATATTTTCCACCAAAGAAAAACCCTGCTTCATTGACATCTGGAAAAATGACATAGGCTTTTGCTTTATCTAAAAACTTTTTACCACCTGGTACTTCATGGTAAAATTTTTGTAGAGCTTCATTTGCATCTACATCTAACTCTCTTGCCGATTGAGCAAAGGTAAGAGTACTAAATGCCAATAATGCAAAGAGTAATTTTGATAACAGTTTCATATAAACTCCTTTAGTTTGTTTATATATTATGGCATAGATTAGATCACAAAAAATTGTCTTATATCAAGAATATCTTAGTCTGCTTTAATCTTTTTAAACTTTGTGCCTTCCATAGAAAAGCTACCCATAAGCCCTTTAGAATCAAATACAAAAGCAACCATCGGGTCTTTATAATCTTTGTCTATTTCTTCTTTAGAGTTCCACTCAGCTACAGCTATTTTTCCATCTATCTCTGTTTCCCACTCATCACTATCAAGTAAGAACTTGTTGAGTGCTTCATCTGTAGTAAATACAATAATCATAGAGTATTTTTGTACACCCATTTGCATACCAATAGAAGCAGCAGTCATAGAATAATATCCTTTGGTTGTACGTTGTATACGTAATACACCTTCTCCATATTTACCACCAACAAAAAAGCCTGCTTCCTTTATTTCTGGAAAGACAAGAAAAGCTTTGGCTTTAACTAAAAATGCATCAGCACTTTTATTTTCGGCAATAAATTTATTGATGGCCATATTTGCATCGTGGTCAAGTGTTTTAGCTGATTTTGCCATACTTAAGGTACTAAGGCTTAGGAATAGGGCTAATATAAGTGTAGAGAGTTTTATCATTTTCATTTTTATCCTTTTGTTTGAATGTATATTATTTATTATACATAAAAATTGTATCGCTATGGTGTATAATATATAAATTAAAAGGATAGCTATGAAAAAAGTAACGATTAAAGCCTATGCAGTGAAACATAAGTTAAGTATTTTTAATGTGATGAAGATGGTAAAATCGGATAAGCTTAAAAGTGAAGTCATAGAAGAGAAGGGGAAAGAAATCATCTATATACTCTTAGATGAAGCGATAGAAGCAGAAGTGAAAAAAGGTATCATTAGTATAGAAAAAAAAGGCGAAGAGAAGCTTCAAGAAGAGATGAAAATACTTACGGATGAAGTAAAACTTTTACGAGCAGAAATTGAAGTACTCAAAAAGAAGTTATAATAGAATATGAAAAAAGTAGCATATATTACAGATGATATTTATTTGAGGCATGATACAGGTGCAATACACCCTGAATCTCCAGAACGATTGATGGCTATCAATCAAGCCATTGAACCTTTGTTAAAGCAATTAGTTCTAGTGTCACCTATAAAAGTTTCTACTTCTATTATAGAATTGGTGCATCCTTTAGAATACATAGAAAATATTGAGAGTATGAGTGAGTATGGTGGGAGTATAGACTCAGATACTATCTGTAGTGTAGACTCTTATGATGCAGCAACTATGGCAGTAGGGGCAGGTGTCGTTGCACTTGATGGTATTAAAGCAGGTAAATTTGAACGCGCTTTTTGTGCAGTACGTCCTCCTGGACACCATGCGACACCTACGCAAGCAATGGGCTTTTGTTTGTTTAATAACATTGCTATAGCTGCACGCTATGCACAAAGTATAGGTTATGAAAAAGTAATGATAATAGACTTTGATGTTCATCACGGTAATGGTACACAAGATACTTTTTGGCAGGATGACTCTGTATTTTACTTCTCTTCTCACCAAGCATTTGCCTACCCTGGTACGGGTGCAGAGGCACATAAAGGGGAGGGTAAGGGAGAAGGATATACGGCAAATTTTTTGATGATGCCAGAGAGTACAGATGTAGAACTTTTAGATATATATGAAAATGACTTACCCCCTCTTATAGCTAAATTTGAACCAGATATTATTTTAGTCTCTGCAGGGTATGATTTACATGAGAGTGATCCACTTGCTACACTCAATATTACAACTCAGGGAATTCGTACGATGGTAAGAGGTGTTTTAGGGTGTAAAGATGTACCCTATATATTCTTTTTAGAAGGGGGCTATGATGTGGGTGCTTTGGGTGAGAATGTGAAAGTAACGCTTGAAGAGATGCTTAGATAAGCATCTCTAGTTATTAAAATGTATAGTTAAGTTGGAATGAAATAGAGTTTTCACTATGCTCTGTTGTGATTGAATCCATACCCATTTTTAGTTGACTAATGTCAAATGTTTTCGTAGACTTAGGGGCATATACATAAGCTAAATCAACTGAAAATTGTTCATTGACCTCATATGTACCACCTAGTGTATAATGTTTTTCTTCAGTAGCTGGGAAACCTAATAGGTTAAACATATTGATAGCAGGGTTTTTCGTTTCTACTACAGCACTGTCTGCTTGATTATATCCAAGTCTTACTGCCCAATTGTCTTGAGTATATTGATACCCTATTGCATATACATTTTGATCTTCCCATGATACATTGCTATATCCTTCTGCATCTGACCATTTAATTTTTTTATAGTCAAATGCAAATGTATGTTGACCCGTAACATATGCAAAACCTAGACCTATTTCCGCTGGTTGTTCCAGTGTATCACTCATCTGTAGTCCAAAGTTTTTTGCTGCATCTTGGATACTACCATTATAATTCATTTCAATGGCAGATTTATAAACGGCTCCTAACGTTAGTCCATTAGCTAAATCATAGGTTGCACCTATGTTGTACCCGAAACCAAAATCTTGTGCAATACCAGAGCCAATATTATTAACCGTACCAGGGGTTGTACTACTTGGTAATTTAAAGTTAATATCTAGGTTTCCATACATGAGTATGGGAGTGATAGCAATACTAAAATTATTTGCTTTGTAGGCTAAAGGTACAGCAAATTGCATCATTTGAAGATTTGTGACCATATCGAAGTTATTGAATTGTCCGTTAGCTAAAGATTTACTAATTCCATCACCTTGACTATAGTCAGTACCCATTCCTCCAGTACCCCACATACCGATACCTACATAGAAATTATCATTGATTTTAGTAGCCAATGACACTTCTGGTATCATATTGATATCTGCATCACTTGTGAGACTTTTTTGTTTAGGAAGTGCCATTGGGTTTGCATTAAGTGTTGTTTCTATATCTGGCATAAAGATTGTACCACCAAAAGAGATTTCAGTGTTTTCAACTTGTGTGATAAGTGCAGGGTTGCTTAATGCTGATTCTGCTCCGTGGCTCAGTGCAATACCTGTACCCCCCATACCTCTAGCTTTAGCTCCAATACCTATGAGATGATCTCCATTTGTTGCATGTATCATGGTTGCAGTGATAAGTGATAGTGTAATTATTTTATTTAATATTCTTGTGTTTTTCAAATTTATTTTCCTTATTTTAATGTGGCGTATATCTTAACAAAATTATTTTTTAATGTCAAGTAAATCTAGTGGATAACTACCTATATAGAATAGTTACTGACATAAGAGGAGTTATCAATCATAGGTTTATGTATATTTAATGTATTTTTTTCTTTTTCTTTTAGTCGATACCTTTTTGAAAGTTTAATATTAATGCCATGAGGAATAAAGTCAATTTCCCGTTTCATTTTTTTAACGATACTATTAGAATGAGGATTAATACCGTAAGATGTATAGAAATCATCCAAAAAATCTTTTATTGCTTGTGGAGATGCTGTTGTAAGAGTATCATGTAATTTATATCCTAAAAGTGCAGCATCATTTTTATAAATAATATGAGGTCTAATGAAAGAAAAAAGAGTTTTTTTAGACATCGGATAATAAAAGTTTATTGGGATATATGAAGCACCATTTTTTTCCATAATTAGAATACGTTGGGTGGGAGGAAGGGTAATATATTTTGGATTTGCATGTTCAGGTAAATCCACTAAACTGAAGACGGCTTTTAACTTTTGTTTGTATTTCAAAGCCTGTTTTTCCATCTCTATAAGTACTTGTTGTTGAATATTTGATGCTGATAATCCTTTACACCCATCGCGCATCCCCATATAAGAGATAAGTCCTGTATTGCTATTTTGATAATATACTCCAACAAAAAAAGAGACAGCTTTCATTGTTCCATCTGACATAAGTTGTTTGGAAACACTAATAATGACTTGTTCGTTATGTTTTGGGTTTTCAAAACTATATTTGGCAATTTTTTTCATTTTAGACCAGCTTTGATGATCTTCTGGGTCAGGGAAACATGGGAGTAAAATATTATCATAGACATCTTTCAGAAGTTTATAATTATGTGTTTCATGTATATTCTCTATAGATAAATTTTGCATATCTACTCCTTATAAATACTTTTATTCAATTATCTTACTATCAAAGAATTACTAAGAAATTAACAGTAGTTCAATGCTTTAACTGAACTTATATTTTGTCGTACATAATAAAATGAAGGATTAACTAGATAAATATAAACTATAGTATGATACGAATAAAAGGAAAATTAATGTCTAAAATACTCTACTGCATCGCACAGTTCACACCTAAAGAGGGAAAGATGAACCTACTCTTTGAAACACTTAAAGCCTTAGAATCCGATACGCTAAGAGAAGAGGGTTGTTTACGATATAGAGTCACTAAACATATAGAGAATCCTTTTGCAGAGGGCAGTAGTATGCCCCTAGTATTTAACGAAGCCTGGGCAACAGTAGAAGATTTTGAGCGGCACTGTCAAAGAAAAGAGATTGTTGATTTTTTTGAAAAGGAGTGTTTGCATAAAGATGGTTTGGTAGAGCGTTATAACGTTACGTCGTATAGAGATGAATAGGGGTGTAAACTATTTTGTTGATTTTTATTGACTTTTTTATTTTATAATTATATTTAATAATGAAGAAGGCTTTGAACATGAAAAACAACATATTACGCACTATACTTTTTATATTAATTGTCAATGTATTGACTGCTTGTGGTTCTGGGACAAGTTCTCAGAACAATAATATAAAAAATGAGAATACAAATAAGAACGATACCCAAATACCCTATATTATCTAGCAAACGCACAAAAACAAGTTTTGAAAAAAGGTTCTTCGTAAAGTAATGGACTTTCCGTTTAAGTTTATTAATTACTATTCGTTTTATCATAGACTTTTAATCTGTAAATCATTATGCTAAAATATAGTAAAACTAAAAAAGATTAGTACATATATGGAAACAGAATGGCAAAACGTAAACTCTCACCAAATAGAAAGATATACCTAGATAAAGGCTATCTCACACACTTAACCATCAAGTGGAAAGATGTCACCAAGAATGAACAAGCAAGAGCTACTGTCATGGGTATGTATGAAGGTAAGATAGATATACCTTTTACTTTGATACTCATAGGACATAAACAAGAAATACTAAAAGAGGTAACACAGACATCTGAGCTAGAGGGATGTAGTGCTATCTCTAAGTTTAAAATTAAAAGTCTCTTAGGTAATCTCAAAGAAGAGGACGTAGCAGAGATTACCGTTAAGATAGAGATGAATGACCAAAGGCTAGATGTTCCTAGTGACGATGATTGGTTACGTATTGGTACTATGTGTTTGGAACGTTTTAATGAAGCTTGTAAGCAAAACAATGTGGAGAAACACCCTAGTGAAAAGCAGAGTTATTTTAAGTGGGTAAGTAATAATAACACTCCCTCTAAAATACAAAATGCAGAAGCAGTACAAGACCAGTTTAACTTTGGTTCAGGTGCGTACAATGCAGACACTGAAGCGTTTGAATTTATCGTGAATATGGATATTGGGAAGCAGATTGGGGACAGCATGAAAGATGTTGGGGTAAAAAAGAAAGGTGACCTAGGTGCGATGCACAAAGCCTATAATGATGCTTTAAAGCAAAAAAGCAAACCTAGAGATTTTGTTTGGATGAACTCAGATGAGACTAAAAATAAATCTATACCTTTTGGAAAAAATCCCTTTGAAAATATCAAAAATAAAGCCTGGCCCTTTGGTAAAACATCAGCAATACTTAAAAAAGGAAAGATTACCGTATGTGATGATGGTCGTTACTTTGTGGAGGGTGTGCTTAAATTTGAGTCTGATTATTACAGTTGGATACCAGATGCTCAAGGAAACTTTATTATGAAGGCGATAAAGAATGAGGGGCTTAGCACACTTGGAAGAAATATCAATTCGCCTGGGCAAGGAAACTGGAAACATGCTAGCCCTGCATCTGAAGACTTTTTAGGAGATACGGAACCCACTATAGGAGAACATGAGTGGTTTGCTAAAAAATCTAAAGAATCTGTGCAATGGCATAAGGCATCTGAAGCTTACAAGGCAGGTATTGACCCAAGAAAAGAAGCGTATGGACAAATGCCCGTAAACTACACCAAAGATTACCATTTTTATGTCTTTGGTATTTATAAAGGGAAATAAATGAAATATTTAAAAATTATAGTGATTGTGTTAGTTGTGCCTTATCTTCTTTATAATTTGTATGCGGATTTTTTAGAGTATAAGAATTTTTATACGTATGAGGAATTTAAGGAATTAGAATTACATGGAGAAGAAATTATTTCAGAAAATCGTTTCGGCAGTAGTTGGACGGGGCCTAAATGTTATTTTCATACAACATCAAAAGAATTAGGGGATATTGATTGCGTTGAAGACTTAAAAATGAAACAAGTGAACATTTATAACGGAAGTCCAGTCATTTATTATAGAGGTCAATCAGATGTAAACAAAAAAGAAATGTGTGAGCTAAGAGTTTCATTTGAAAACGAAGGAAAGACTGCAGGAGAACTTCTTTGTGATATAACGCACTTTAAAAAATCAGAAGCCGATAAAATACCTATTGGCAGGGCAGTAACCTATGCTAGAAAACTAAAAGAAGCCAAAGAGTAATTTATAGTTTTTGGTTAGGAGTATAGATACAATATATAAAAAAGATACTTTAAGATTTAAGAACAGATTTATATGAAGAGTTTTAAAAATAACTACTTTTTCGATTTAATGAAAAAAATACAAGCTTCTGTAGGACAGTCTGATGTTCAAGCTTATTTAAAAACAAACCTTTGGGACAGTGCAGGACTTGGTGTGCAGTATTTACTTAAAATAGAGGCATTTATGCATGCTGAAAAACT
>Ga0256844_10000560_pt1 | contig 14284 bp, 13 predicted proteins | sample MusselsmetaG_FD_189100 | JGI IMG/M metagenome (GOLD analysis project Ga0256844, IMG submission 189100) | Mussel associated microbial communities from hydrothermal vent at the East Pacific Rise, Pacific Ocean - Mussels | ecosystem: Host-associated > Mollusca > Shell > Unclassified ... | reverse complement strand
ACACTACCCAAAGGTAACGGAACAATTACAGCTATTTTAACAAAAGATTTTTCTGGTAAAAACAATGTGTTGTTGATACGAGATAGAGATGATATTCTTTTTGATGATAGCCGCTGTCAATCATTATATCAAGAAGATTTTCAAAATGTTCAAGACAATACCGATTTTAATTTTGATGGCTGGATAAATTTTTCAGAAGCAGGAAATAAACTGTGGTCAGAACAAGAATTTAACGGCAATGGTTATGCCGAATTTGGAGCATTTCACTCTGGAGACGAAAGTAATATTGCCTGGTTGATAACACCAAGTATTACTGTAGAACAAGGAGCAACACTAACTTTTAAAACAGCACAACACCATATTTCTTCAATAGAAAACACTTTAGAGGTTTTAATTTCTACAAATTTTAATGGTGAAAATGTTCTTGCCGCAACTTGGCAGGCTGTTACTACTACGTTAGCAACTGGAGATGATGATGCTTATAAATTTATTGCTTCTGGAAATATCGATTTATCATCATATACGGGTACACTTTATATTGCTTTTAAATATACGGGTTCTGGTAAAGATTCTAATTTAGATGGTGCCTATATGATAGACGATATTAAGGTTGTTGCTGAATAATCTTAACCTTTCCTTCTCTTTATAAGGCAGATTCGGCAGACAAGAAGATGTGGCTTAACCCACTTGTAGTGGGTGAGTTTGGGTTAGAGTTATTTATTATTCCTTTAAAAACAAATACTAATTTTAACGAATTTCTAAATACTACGTTAAAATTCGACAAAAAAGTAAGATAAAAACTTTTGTTTAAAAACTTATTTTTACATTTGTTACTTATATTTTTTAAGGATACTTATGGCACATACTTTTCACATTCCAGTTATGGGACTCGGCTTTACAATGGATTCTCCAATTAAAGTAGCAAAATACGGTATAGACTCTGTTGTTTCTATTGCAGATGATATTCTAATTGAGCAAATGAGAGAAACATATTGTAAAAATTTAAAACTTCCTTTTGAGGCAATTACTTCAAAAATGGAAGATTATAGAGCAAATCGAATTACAGCTTATCTTAATTTTGTAAACGATTTAACAAACCAATCTTTTGATGATTTAAAAAAATCAGTATTAGAAAAAGGGACGGAGCTACAAAAATATATTGATCTGTTACCAGACTTATCAGACATCAAACAAAAAATTGTAGAATTTCAAAACAATAATGTTGATACCACTAAAATGTGGGAATGGCTAAAAGACAATTTATCTATTGGTAAAATTGATGTGAATATTATGACCAAATTAGATAAGGTTAATTTTATTGGAAAGGAAGCTTTACCACAAGAGTTTAACGATGCGCATGCTGCCTTAAGAGGTTTTGCAAAAAGCGATTTACATTCTTCAATTATCTTATCTGCGGGTTTAAACCCTAGACTTTATGGATATTTTGAGAATTTTGAAGATTTTTATCCTGATGCTAATAATTATTTAAAGAAAAAAATTGTAATCAAAGTAAGTGATTATCGTTCTGCATTAATTCAAGGAAAATTCTTTGCTAAAAAAGGATTGTGGGTTTCAGAATATAGAATTGAATCTGGATTGAATTGTGGGGGGCACGCTTTCGCAACAGACGGTCATTTACTAGGGCATATTTTAGAAGAATTTAATGCAGGTAAAGAAGAATTAAAAACAACCATTCACGGTATTTTTAGTAGCGCCTTAGAAGATAGAAATAGAGCCGTTCCTAGTGAAATATTACCTATTAAATTAACCGTACAAGGCGGTGTGGGTACTGCAGAAGAACATCAATTTTTATTAGATCACTATAAGGTAGATTCTATAGGTTGGGGCTCTCCTTTTCTATTAGTTCCTGAAGCAACAAGTGTAGATAATAAAACAAGAAAGCAGTTGGCAGAAGCAACAGAAAATGAGCTATACTTAAGCAAAATATCACCATTTGGCATACCATTTAATAGCTTAAAAGTTGCTGGAAAAGAGATTTCAAAATTACCTCCATTTAAAGGTACTCCAGGAAGTTCTTGCCCTAAAAAGTTCTTAATTTCGAATACAGAATTTACAGAAACCCCTATTTGTACGGCCTCTAGTAAGTATATGAAGCTAAAGATTGCTCAAATGGATACGCTAAATTTAGATGATAAGCAATACAAAAAACAATATGATAATGTTTTGGCAAAAGCATGTTTATGTATTGGTTTGGGTACCTCGTCATTAAAAGATGTAGGCTTAGATTTGTACAAGCAAATTACAACAATATGCCCTGGACCTAATTTAGCTTATTTTTCTGCAATCTCTTCATTAAAAAATATGGTAGATCATATTTATGGAAAAACAGATACTTCCATTAAAGTTAGGGAAGATAGACCTAATATTTTTATTAAAGAATTGTCTATTTATGTAAACTATCTAAAAGAAAAATTAGAAGATCAATTATTGCCCGTAAATAAAAAGGAAGAAAAATATTATAAAAATTTTGTGGGAAATATCAATACGGGTATTGCGTATTATAAAGATTTATTTAGTGATTTGATTGGTAATTTTGAAAATTCAAAAAACACAGTTCTTAGCGAATTAGACCGTTATAGTGCTATCATTAATACAATGAATTTACCTGTAGTACCTCTAAAAATAGAAGCTGATAAATAGATTGCTATTTAAGCTCTAATGTTACATGAACAGGTAGGTGGTCACTAAATCCACCTTGATGCCATTTACCAATATAAGTTCTATATGGGTCTCCCTTGCGTTTCCCTTTGTATTCTGTTAAGAATTTTTTATCAAAAATTGAGGCTTTTTTAAATTGAAAGTTAGCTTCACCATAGAAATTTTTACTTAGGATAATCTGATCGAACAAATGCCATTTTTTATCATGTGTTAATGTGCCATATCCTTTATCAAAAATGGATTCAAAAGGATTGTGAAAATCTGGTGTAAGTAAATGTTTTTTTACACTAATATCAGTTGGGTCATCATTAAAATCGCCTAGTATAATAATCTTAGGGTCTGATGTTTCTTCCTTAATTTTATCAATAATTTGATGGACAAGTTCTGCGGCTTTAATGCGTTTTAGTTCTGTTTGTCCTGTACCATTCCGTCTTGAAGGCCAATGATTTACAATAAAATAAATTAACGCTCCTTTTAAATTTCCTTTGACCAATAAAACATCTCTTGTAAAGTCTCTTTTTCCATCTTTATCAATAAGTAATAAAGGAAATGCTTCTGCATGGAGTAATTCAAAAATCTTTTTTCTATATAATAATGCAACTTCAATACCACGCTCATCAGAAGAATCAAAATGAACAATATCATAAACACTCTTTTCTAAATGCTCTGTATTAATCAAATCTAAAACTACTTCTTTGTTTTCTACCTCTGCCAATCCGATAATTGCAGGAGGAAAACCCGTTTCTTCCATACCCAATTGTGCAATAACCGAACCTAGTTTTTTAATTTTTCGTTGGTATCGTTCTGCATCCCATTTTTTCCTTCCTTCGGGTGTGAAATCATCATCTCTTGTGTCTGGATCATCATAGATATCAAACAAGTTTTCTACATTATAAGATGCAATAGTATATTTATTATATTGTTGTGCGTTCAAAATAATTCAATTTAAAGCCGAAAGTACAAAATTTAATCCTTTTACTATACCTTTGCACTATGATTGAAAAGAAGAAGTTAGATTTTGAAAAAGTAGTTCTTATTGGTGTAATCACTCAAAAGCAAAAAATAGAAAAATCTAAAGAATATTTAGATGAGTTAGAATTTTTAACTTTTACTGCAGGTGGTGAAGTTGTAAGACGTTTTACACAAAAAATAGACACCCCTAATCCTAAAACTTTTATTGGTACGGGTAAAATGGAAGAGGTTCGAGAATTTATTGAAGCAAATGATGTGAGTTCTGTTATTTTTGATGATGAATTAACGCCGGGCCAACAAAAAAATATTGAAAAAATATTAGAATGTAAAATTCTAGACAGAACCACATTAATTCTAGATATTTTTGCACAACGCGCACAAACAAGTTATGCGAGAACACAAGTTGAGTTGGCACAATATCAATATTTATTACCTCGTTTAACAGGTTTATGGACACACTTAGAAAGGCAAAAGGGTGGTATAGGAATGCGTGGTCCTGGAGAAACAGAAATTGAAACAGATAGACGTATTGTACGTGATAAAATTGCTTTACTCAGAAAAAAAATTAAAACCATCGATAAACAAATGTCTGTGCAGCGTGGCAACAGAGGTAGAATGGTTCGAGTTGCTATTATTGGTTATACCAATGTTGGAAAATCTACATTGATGAATATTATTAGTAAGAGTAATGTTTTTGCAGAAAACAAGTTGTTTGCTACTTTAGATACTACAGTTCGAAAAGTTGTAATAAAAAATATTCCTTTTTTATTATCAGATACCGTTGGGTTTATCAGGAAATTACCCACACAATTGGTAGACTCTTTTAAAGGTACTTTAGATGAAGTACGAGAGGCTGATTTATTATTACACGTTGTTGATATTTCGCATTCCAATTTTGAAGAACATATTGAGTCTGTAAATAAAATTTTAGATGAAATAGATTGTGCAGATAAACCTACAGTAATGGTATTTAATAAGATTGATGCCTATACTTTTGAAACTATTGATGATGACGATTTAGTTTCTGAAAGAACAAAAGCACATTATACCTTAGAAGATTGGCAAAAAACATGGATGGCAAAATCAGAGAACAATTGCCTATTTATTTCTGCTTTAAACAAAGAGAATTTAGATGATTTTAAAAATCAGGTTTTTGAAGCTGTAAAGAAAATTCATATTTCTCGTTTTCCGTATAATGACTTTTTATATCAAGAGTATGAAGACCCATCTTAAAACTTAATACTCAAATAAATTATACCTCTAATTTTAATATCCGTGTAGTGCGTTCTCGTGTTGTTCTACACAACGCTGCGTTCTCTATCAATGATTGTCCATAAGTAGGTATCATTTCTTTAATTGTTTTTTGCCACGCTTCTGTTTCTAAAAATGTAGGAAAACATTGTTTTAATACATCTAACATAATACTTACAGATGTTGAAGCGCCTGGAGAAGCACCTAGTAAACAAGCTAATGTTCCGTCTTTATCTTTTACTATTTCTGTACCAAATTGTAAAACGCCACCTTCATCTTCGTCTTTTTTAATAATCTGTACACGTTGTCCTGCAATAGCCAATTCCCAATCTTCAAATTTGGCATCAGGATAATATGCTTGTAAAGCTTCAAATCGATCTTCAGGAGATTGCATTACTTGCTCTACCAAGTATTTGGTTAATTTATAATTATGAATTCCTACAGAAAGCATAGGCCAGATATTATGAACTTCTAAGGATAAGGGTAAATCTAAGTACGATCCATTCTTTAAAAATTTAGTAGAAAACCCTGCATAGGGTCCAAATAATAAGGCTTTTTCACCTTGAATCATTCTCGTATCTAAATGCGGAACAGACATGGGTGGCGAGCCTGTTGCCGCCTTGCCATATACCTTTGCTTCATGTTGAGCAATTACCTCTTTGTTGGTACACCTTAACCATTGTCCACTTATTGGGAAGCCTCCATATCCTTGTCCTTCAGGGATATTTGTTTTTTCTAATAAAGTCATTGCTCCACCTCCTGCTCCAATAAATAAAAAATCTGCGGTAACCACATATTCTTTTTTATCTTCTAAGTCTTCAATTTCTATTTTCCAAGTATTATTATGTTGTTTCGTAATATCTTGTATTTCTTGTCCTAAATGAACAGTTACATCATCTAAAGTTTCTAAATAGCCAATCATACCGCGAGTTATCGCTCCAAAATTAACGTCAGTTCCAATAGCCATACGTGTTACAGCTATTTTTTCTTCTCTATTTCTTTCTTTCATCATTAAAGGAATCCATTCAGAAATTTCATCATAGTCTTCAGAGAAAACCATGTCTTCAAACATAGCATACTTTGTTAAAGCTTGATGTCTTTTCTTTAAAAATGAACTGTTTTCATCGCCCCAAACAAAACTCATATGGTCAATATCATTGATAAAAGGGGTTTTGTTTGGAAAGGTATTTTGCTGTTTTAAATAAGCCCAGAATTGTTTAGACACTTCAAAAGACTGACTAATACGTAAGGCTTTTGAAATATCAACAGTGCCATCTTCTTGTAAAGGTGTATAATTCAATTCGCAAAAAGCAGAATGACCAGTACCCGCATTGTTCCAAGCATCAGAGCTTTCTGCTCCAATTTTATCTAAGCGTTCGTAAATATCAATGCGCACATTAGGTATTAACTTCTTAAGCATTACAGCCAAAGTAGCACTCATTATTCCTGCTCCAATTAAACATATTTTTTGAGGGTATTGCGTCATATCTAAATATTCCTTTTTGCTAAAATACTAATGTTCTGTAAAACAAAAAAAGAGATTTCTATATAGAAATCTCTTTTTTAAAAAATTTATGTTTTTTAGTATTTAGAATGCATAGTTTAAACCAAACATCCAATACGATTGTAATTTATTATCAACATTATCAAATGTTGGTGTTGTAGCAAGGTTTTGACCTAAAGCATTATTCAATGCTTCTTGTTTGTTATTTCTTAAGCCAAAGTCAACCCCTACACCAATACCTTTCCATAAAGTATAGCCTAAAGAATTTATCCATGTCCAGTTAGATAAGTTAGCACTCTTATAGCTTTGGAAAGTAGAAAAGTTTGATTTAAAGCTTATGTTATCCCATTTCTTTGTGTAATCAGCAACTATTTTTGCACCTGTAGAAGATTCAAATGCAGCATCGTTCTTACTAAATACATAGTTATAGTTTAATGGATGTATCACAACAACTAGATCTTGAATAGGTGTCCAAGTTGCACCAACACCTAAATCTAAATAACCAGGGTCATTAAAATTTTCAAGTGTACTACTATATTGACCTAAAGCAGAAACTGCCCATTTATCGCTTAATTTATACCCATATAAAGAAGTAAGACTAAATACATCTGTAGCATAATTAAAATCAGCATCCGCATCAGTATTGTTATTTGTGTCATCTAACTTTACCCAAGATAAATTTGCATTTGCAGAGTTTCTCCAAAAGAATTTTTCTTTATCTAAGTTTGCAAAAGCATTTACAGCAATCCCTATATTTCCGTTAGATGAATTTGGAGTTCCTTTAGAATACCAATTGTTAAACCCTGAAAGGTTACCACCAATAGTACCAAAAGCACCTCTTTTCCATCCTGGGAAAGCATCTATTTTTCCTTGTAAAGCATCTATTCTCTCTTGAACTGCTGCTAAAGAATCTTGTTTTACTTTCTGTTCTGCTTTTAATTCATCTAATGTTTGTGCATTCATTGCTGTTACCCCTAACAGTACAACGAATAATAATAATAATTTTTTCATGTTTATAGTTTTTATTAATAATTTCAGGGCGCAATTTACGCCTTTTTATTAAAAATGAAAGGTTAAGGTAGCTTTTTACATTTTCTTCTTATAAAGAGGAACGGATGAACAAGCTTCTCCATATAAGATTGATTTAGCTATAGGATGTAATTTTTCTACCAATTGTATGTAAATAGTTTGTGGTATGGGTTTAGAAGAACAACCTTTAATGATAATTGGTTTATCGCGATATAGATCTAAATTTAAGTTTAAAATGACCTCTTGAAATATAATAGTTTCTAACAATGCTAAATCACCCACAACTATTTTTTTTGCATAGCTACTTAATACTGTCGTAATTAATAAATAGGCCCAAGAAGGAATAATAGCCTCTGTTTTGCAGGTTAATGCAATATAATTGTCTTGATATTGACTCCAGTTGTGTTCTTTAACACGTTCTCTAAAGTCTTTTTCTTTTAAGATAATTCCTTCGTATAGCCATTCAGAAATATCAAATACAACCCGTTTCCCTTCAGGATAGAAATCTTCTAAATCAATAGTGATTAGTTTGCTGTTTGCTACTCTATTTGTAATTTCTTTTGGCATTAAATATTTCAGGTTTTAAAATAGTACTCATTTCTCCACTAGGATCAACGCTCTCTCGGTATGACAATTGCCAAAACAAATGGGAGTAGGACAAATTTTTATCTTTTCTCTCTATTTTATTTTTGCTTCTCTTTCTAAAACACAACTAACAGAGCGCTTGTTTTATAGAAATCCCAATTCTAATTTTGCTTCTTCGCTCATCATATCTTGAGTCCAAGTAGGGTCAAAAGTAATTTCAACCTCAGCATGGTCAATTTCTTCTAAGGTTTTTACTTTTTCTTCAACCTCAACAGGTAGCGTTTCTGCAACAGGACAATTTGGTGAAGTTAAGGTCATTAATATTTTTGCTTCTTTATTTTCATTTACAAAAACATCATAAATTAAGCCCAATTCATAGATATCTACAGGAATTTCAGGATCATAAATTGTTTTTATAACCTCAATAATTTTATCTCCTATTTCTTGTGTTTTTTCTTCTGTCATTTTGTTTCTCTTTTTAGTTTCACTTGAAAACCAAGTGCATATAACTTTAATTGTTTAATCATAGAAACCAAACCATTGGCTCTGGTTGGTGATAAGTGCTCTTTTAAACCTATTTCATCAATAAAATATAAGTTTGTATCTAAAATATCTTGAGGTGTTTGTTCTGAAAAAACACGTAATAATAAAGCGATAATTCCTTTGGTTAAAATCGCATTACTATTGGCGGTAAATTCAATCTTACCTTCATTTTCTTCAGCATGTAACCAAACCTTCGATTGGCATCCTTTAATAATATTATCATCTGTTTGGTATTGCGCTTCAATTAAAGGAATAGCCTTTCCTAATTCTATAATATATTCATAGCGTTCCATCCAGTCTTCAAACATTGAAAATTCGTCAATAATTTCTTCTTGTATTTCTTTTATAGTCATATATAAAACTTATTTTTGCCTAGTAATTGACTGCTTTTACTTTAAAACACAAAATTACGGTAAAATTTTTAACTAAAAATTATTTCCCTTAAGGAAAACTTAGCATAAAATTATGAGTAAACTTTTAATTGTAGGTACATTAGCATTTGACAAAATTGAAACACCATTTGGCAAAACCGATAAAATATTAGGCGGAGCGGCAACTTTTATAGGTTTATCAGCTTCACATTTTGATGTAGAATCTGGCATTGTATCTATTATTGGTGATGATTTTCCTCAAGAATATCTCCAATTACTTCACAATAAAAATATTGATACTTCTGGTGTAGAGATTGTAAAAGGAGGTAAAACTTTCTTTTGGAGTGGTAAATATCATAATGATATGAACACCCGAGACACTTTAATTACAGAGCTAAATACCTTAGCAGATTTCAACCCCGTAGTACCAGGGTCTTTTAAAGATGCTGAAGTAGTCATGTTGGGTAACTTGCATCCTGCGGTTCAAAATAGTGTGATAGATCAAATGACAGTAAAACCAAAAATGATTATACTAGATACCATGAATTTTTGGATGGATTCCGCACTAGACGATTTGAAAAAAGTAATTAAAAAGGTAGATGTTATTACTATTAATGACGAAGAAGCAAGGCAATTAAGTGGTGAATATTCTTTGGTAAATGCAGCTAAAAAGATTCATGAAATGGGTCCGAAATATGTAGTGATTAAAAAAGGAGAACATGGTGCTTTATTGGTAAACGAAGGTAAAATGTTTTATGCACCCGCATTACCATTAGCTTCTGTATTTGATCCTACAGGTGCAGGTGATACTTTTGCAGGTGGTTTTGCAGGCTATATTGCCAAAACCGAAGATACATCCTTTAATAATATGAAAAATGCTGTAATCTACGGATCAAATCTAGCTTCGTTTTGTGTAGAAAAATTCGGAACTGAAAGAATGCAAAACTTAACCAAAGATGAAGTTTTACAACGACTACATCAATTTAAGGAATTGACTCAATTTGAAATTGAACTAACATAATATAACCTCCCGCAATTTTGTTGCGGGTTTTTTTTTACCATAAATTATGAGTGACGCCATTAAACACGAATGTGGAATTGCCTTAGTAAGACTCTTAAAACCATTAGCGTTTTATCAAAAAAAGTACGGAACTTCTTTCTACGGAATCAATAAAATGTATCTATTGATGGAGAAGCAACACAATCGCGGACAAGACGGTGCGGGTTTTGCCAGTATAAAATTTGATGTAAAACCTGGTACAAGGTATATCAGCCGAGTGCGCTCAAACGAACAGGCACCTATTCAAGATATTTTTGCTCAAATTAACGGTAGGTTGAATAGCATTCTTGAAAAAAATCCTGATAAAAAAACTGATGTAGATTGGCAATTAAACAATATGCCTTATGTGGGTAATATCTTTTTAGGGCATGTGCGTTATGGTACTTTCGGTAAAAACAGTATAGAAAGTGTACATCCGTTTTTACGTCAAAATAACTGGCGTCATAAAAATTTAATTGTTGCTGGAAATTTTAATATGACTAATTCTAATGAGCTTTTAGAAGAGTTAATAGAATTGGGGCAGCATCCTAAAGAGAATACCGATACCGTAACCATTATGGAAAAAATAGGTCATTTTTTAGATGATGAGGTATTAGATATTTATCAGCAATGCAAGGAAAAAGGCATTGATAAAAAAGGAGCATCATCCATTATTGAAAAAGAATTAAATCTTAAACGAATTTTACACCGTGCCTCAAGAAATTGGGATGGTGGCTATGCCATGGTAGGATTGGTTGGTCATGGTGATGCTTTTGTATTGCGAGATCCTTCTGGTATCAGACCTGCCTATTATTATCAAGATGATGAAGTTGTTGTAGTTGCCTCAGAAAGACCTGTGATACAAACCACTTTTAATGTAAAGTTTGAAGATGTCAAAGAATTAGAAAGAGCCCATGCCTTAATCATTAAAAAAGACGGAACAACTGCTGTTGAACAAATCATGGAACAACTGCCTGATAAGGCTTGCTCCTTTGAACGTATCTATTTTTCTAGAGGTTCTGATGCCGAAATTTATACTGAACGTAAAAATTTAGGAAAACTAATCTTTCCTACGGTATTGAAGCATATAGAGAATGATATTAAAAATACTGTTTTTACATATATACCAAATACAGCAGAAACTTCTTTTTATGGCATTTCTGAAGCTGCTGAAGACTATTTAAATCAGCATAAATTAGAGCGTTTATTAAAAGGAAAACGCAGTCTATCTGCTAAAGAAATGACAGAAATTCTTTCAGAAAGACCCCGTGTAGAAAAAATTGCAATTAAAGATGCAAAATTGAGAACCTTTATTGCTGATGATAACAGTAGAGATGATTTAGTAGCACATATTTATGACGTTACTTATGGTGTTGTAAAACCTACTGATAATTTAGTAGTTATTGATGATAGTATTGTACGGGGTACTACTTTAAAGAAAAGTATTATTAAAATATTAGATCGTTTAGGGCCTAAAAAAATAATTGTTGTTTCTTCTGCTCCACAAATACGCTATCCTGATTGTTATGGGATAGATATGGCAAAACTAGAAGAATTTATTGCTTTTAGAGCAGCCTTAGAACTCCTTAAAGAAACCGATCAATATCATATTATTGATGCCATTTATAAAAAATGTAAGCAACAAGAAGAAGTAGAAGAAGCTTTATTAGAAAATTATGTGCAGGCAATGTACAAGCCTTTTACTGCTGAGCAAATTTCTAATAAGATTGCACAAATGCTAAAAACAGAAGCTATCAATGCTGATATAGAAGTCATTTTCCAATCGATTGAAAACTTACATAAAGCTTGCCCTAAAAATGCTGGAGATTGGTATTTTACAGGTAACTACCCTACTATTGGAGGTACAAAAGTGGTAAACCGAGCTTTTATTAACTTCTATGAAGGAAATAATAAACGGGCTTATTGATTTCGTTTTTAGTAATTTTATACCTTGCTATTAACAACTATTAAAGGTGAAAAAACATGAAACAGGTTGTGAAATTATTATTTTTAACTTTTATAGTTATAAGTCAAGGCTGTGAAAAAGAATGTGGAGAGTGTTTTACACCTCCTGAACCATTTGAATTTGAATTCGTTGATATATTAACTGGAGAAAATTTATTCACAAATGGAACATTTAGCTCAAGTGATATTAAAGTTATAAACCTTGATGACCAAAGTAATATAGCGTTTACATTTATTGATGAAAATGACTATAATATAATTGCAATTAATACCATTGGTTGGAAAACTGAAACAGCGAATTACTCAATTCTAATTGCATCAGAAAACATCTTTAATTTATTTGTAGATGCAGAAAGATTAAATGACGAATGTTGTGATTATACAGAGTATAAAGAAATACGAATTTTAAATTCTAAATTTGAACTAAATAAAGATTCTGGAGTTTACAAAATACTTATAGAGTAAAATAATTTGAGCCACTGTTGGCGAAAACACCAACAATGGTAAAGATGATTAATTAAGTGATTAAATTTATACTGAATTCGTCTACAAATAAAAATAAACCATAATTTGGCATTTTAATTGCAAGCAACCTAATAAAATTAGAAACTATGAACTCACAAAAGCATCCCAAAACAATAAAGCGTTTTATAAATAAAACCGTACTCACTGCTGTATCAAGCATTCTTTTACTAACCTTATTTACCAATTGTGGTAATGCACAAAAAAAAGTTGCAGAAGAGAGTATCTCCTTTGAAGAAAAAACACCTTTTACCATAAAAAAATCTTATTATCAAAATATTGTTGGTGGTATTCCTGGCTCTAGTGAGACACACCTTGTTATAGAAATAATTTCAAAATCAACAACAAAAATTGTATTTGATTCTGTCTATTTTAATCAAAAAATACAACCTATTAATGTATTCGTTTCTGGGGAAAAACAATTAATTACAGGTACTTTTTTTAATAACTCTTCTGTAAAAAAGGATCTTATTATGGATGCAGACCCTAAAAAAGAAATGGCAAATAAAGTATTGCCTATACATTCTAAAATACCCTTTAAACTAAATGATAATGAGTGTGTTATTTCATATTATATTGATGGTGAAAAAAAGTTTTATAAACTAAAAAACATAAAAAAAGGTAAAACGGTTTATCGTCAATAAACAATTTTGGCACAGTTTTGGTTTCTACTACTATAGAAACATTAAAATTGTGCTTATGAAAACTTTAAAATTATTTACGGTATTTATCCTTACCATAACATTATTCACTTCATGTGTTGTTGATGATGGCTATGTAGCAGATCAATATGATAATTCAATCTCATTAGAACAATTAGTAACTTCTTATGATCTATGGTATATAGATTATAATAAAACTACAGGAAGTACAGATATTCCTTTTCTTTCGAAAGCATTTACTCTTTCTTTCCAAAATGGGAATCTAATCGCCAATAACAATTTAGTAGGTTTAGGGTCTGTTGGAAACGGCTATGGAGATCAAATAGGTTATTATGATACACGTAATAGTGTATTAGAAATAGATCATAGTCAAGATGGTTTTATGGATTTAGAGGTTATCCCGTTAAATGGAAATCAAATCCAATTAAGAGATACATATACCAATACATCTTATTATTTAGCAGGCTATCAAAAAAGTGAATTTGATTATGATTTGGTCTTTTATGATAATATAGAATACTTTTTACAGGAATATGTAGCCTGGGAAAAAATATTTACAAGTCAAGAAGGTGCTTTAAATGAGTTTGATAATGAAAACTACTTACAGTTTACACCAGAAAACACAACCACATTTAGATCTTCTACAGATGAGTTTGGCACAACAATTGCATCTCTTATTTGGGATTATGAAGGTGGATATGAAATATTTGATGTAGCAGGCCATGACGACGTGAAAATTTTAACATTAGATTATGATTCCTTAGACAATGAAGAGTTTGAATTACGCGTTATAAATGATGAAGAGTTTGAGTTATTTCATGCAAATTCTGGAACAACATATACCTTTAATGGACGAAATAATATTATATTTAAAAAGGGATATGAAAAAAGAGTAAAACAAAAAAACAGAAAGCGATTTAAAGTGAAACGTAAAACACTTAAAAGAGCTATAAAAATATAAAGAAAAGGTTTGGTTAGTTGATTTTGGTTGATTAAGTTCAACCAATACACCGCCTCAGAAATTCTGAGGCGGTTTTTTTGTACCTTAATGTTACAATTCTAGAAACAAGTTCTTGGATAAAAAACCCGCTTTTAAAAGTATCCCATCTAATCACAAATCGATAGCTAAAAGGAGGTTAACCTTCAATGACGGATAGGTTAA
>Ga0256844_10000559_pt1 | contig 14284 bp, 12 predicted proteins | sample MusselsmetaG_FD_189100 | JGI IMG/M metagenome (GOLD analysis project Ga0256844, IMG submission 189100) | Mussel associated microbial communities from hydrothermal vent at the East Pacific Rise, Pacific Ocean - Mussels | ecosystem: Host-associated > Mollusca > Shell > Unclassified ... | reverse complement strand
CATCAGAACTGCATTCAAAATCCAGCTGTAGAATCAAAAAAAATTAATGTTTTTCTAGGGGGGCATTTGGATGACGTCTCCATGGCATGTGTTATCGATAAGTCATTGTATAGGAATAGAAAAGAAGATTATAAGCAATCTTGAAGGGAACTTTGGACTATCATTCTGATCTTGGATACTTTCTTGACTCTAAATATTAAATAGATATATACTTATGTTAGGTATTGTATTTAGAATTATAAAGTTGAATGATTGGAGTAAGTTATGGGTAAACAGACCTTGGATGAAAGGCTGAAGCTTTATCTGTCAGAACAGAGAGGCAAGGATGTCTCTTCTAATAAATTGTTACTGGCAGCTAGCGCAATTGCAGGTGTTGGCGCTATTATTGTTCCTCCTCCTGCTGAAGCAGCTATCGTTTATAGTGGGCAATTGCACGAAAATCAGGTAAAGGTCGGGCAGGAATCCTATAAGGTTGATTTTGACGCTGATAATAGTCCTGAATTTACGTTTAATCTTGTTGTTGAGGAGGAAGGAGAGGCATATTTTCAAATGCTAGTTGGAAAAGAAACCGCAAAAGTGATTAGGAGTAATAGCAATCCCGCTCGTTTGGTAAGTAACTATGCTATTTCTACTAATACTAAATTTGCAACAATAGGTGCAGATAGTGAGTTAGCGTTTGTTGATTCGGGCAATGGAGGAAATTTTCTAGGCAGGAAAGGCTTCCTTGGTGTTGCTTTTAAAATCGATGCCAATACACATTATGGATGGATTCAATATGAAGCCGAAAGTAATGCTACTGTAGGCACCATTATAGACTGGGCTTATGAAGACGTTCCAGGTAAGGCAATAAAGACTCGAGTTAGCAAAACTTTTGAGTGGAATTTGTTTCTACCTGCAATCATAAATGGCAATAAAAATAACTAGTATTATATCTTAAATCCCAGAAACTGTTTTATTATTGTAATAGCAAGCCTAAAACAGCAAGCAAAGCGCCCGGTTGCATTTTTTTGCCAGTACCCAGTACAAAAGGAAATGACGCAGAACCAGGACTTTCCGATCCGTCATCAAAAACAGCAGTTAAGGTGAAATTATACCGACCGCTATTCGATTGAAATTCACAATCACCTGCAAAATCATACGGTGAATCAAATTGACATACCTGATTTCCTTCCTGGTAGAGACGATAAGCTGACAATGCAAGGCCATCCGGAATACCTTGTGAGTCGAAATCCCATTCGACGTGTATCGACTGTGGTTCTGTGGCTAATAAGTTGTTAGCGGGGAGGACAATCATCAGGGTAGTGAAAAGTGTTAAAAAACATATTTGTTTTTTTGTGTAGTGCATTTCTGTCAGATTTTTCCAAGTAATAATATTGTCAAAAGAAGGAATTGAGCCACACAAAAATAGCAAAAAAGCAATGGCCTAATATTCTGCTGTATAAACTCTATTAGCTCTTTCATTTAGGTGTCTCCATTTTTTCTACAATTATGCACTTCTTGTGCCAACTGGATTGTTTTTGTTACCTGATTAGTATCAGGTAGTTATTTCATTGTGTTAGGTTTGTTAGGATATTTGGGCTAGTCGAAATGATTATTCGGGAGCATCTGGAAGCATATCTGTTACTTGTTTCTTTAAGTTTTGTCGCAATATAGAGACTGTCGTTAACTGCCAGTAAATACACGGTAAAATGTTGGATGATAAGGGATATCATTAACATTTGTGAGAGCATAGGTATTTTGTTGTCTTCAGAAGTACCATTGTTTCAGTTTGTTAGAGCTTCTCTTTTAGAAAGGTAATAGTGAATTGTAAAGTAGACGGGCAATACATTTATGACTAGGTATATTTACCTAGTCGCAAATTGGAGACAGTTGTTATCGTGCTGTTATGACAGAGTATATTCTGTAATGATGGCACCTGGAAGGGAAGAGACGAAATAAGAAAGATAAAAGTCGGTAAATGGCAACAGGTTCTGAACCCTTTTCCTGGATATCCTGGTGAACAGAACTTCTAAGAGAAGAGAGGAGGTGGTATCTGAATTAATTTTTGAATAGTGAAGGAATAATATTATGGCGATTAAGTATTTTGTAGAAATCTGTTCTGTTTCGGTTCGCAATTCTGGCGGCCCATGCAACATTTCCTCCTGTGGTTTGGAGTAACTGGACCAGATAGTGTTGTTCAAATTCACGTTTAGCTTCATCAAACCCAAGGATTTTTATAGGGTTCTCCTGTAACGTGTGGTGGAGCAGATCAGATGGGATGAGAGGCGTTGTCGAAAGGGCTGTGGCTTGTTCTACAACATTGAAAAGTTGCCTTATGTTCCCTGGCCAGGCAGCTTCAAGCAGGATGTTCATTGCATCTGGAGAGAAACCTGTAACCTGTTTTTCATTTTGATCATTTAGCAATGTAATAAAGTGATTAACCAGTAAAGCAATATCTTCCCGTCGATCTCGTAATGGTGGAAGTTCCAACATGACAACATTTAGCCTGTAATAGAGATCTTCCCTGAATTTTTTTTGTTCAATGAGGTCTTCCAGTGTTTGATGAGTCGCTGACACGATACGTACATCAATAGGAGTGTCTTTTGTGCCACCAACAGGGCGGATTGTTCGTTCTTGTAGTACCCGAAGCAGTTTAACCTGAAGGTGCTGGGGCATATCACCAATTTCATCAAGAAATAAGGTTCCTCCCTGGGCTGCCATAAAGAGCCCCGGATGGTTCTTGTTGGCACCAGTGAAAGATCCCCGGACATGCCCAAATAGTTCTGACTCCATTAATGCTTCCGGTATGGCGCTGCAATTTACAGGAATGAATGGTTGCTCTGCACGACTTCCTGCTTTATGTACTGCTATTGCAAGCAACTCTTTTCCTGTTCCGCTTTCTCCACGGATGAGAACACTGGACATGCTTCCTGCAATTAACTGTACTTTTGCAAGTAATTCTTCCATCACAGTGCTTTGGGAGATGATATCCTTTCTCCACCCATCCATGGCAGCATTTTGGGGTGTAATTGCAGCTACAGATAACGCTGCTTCAATTTCATGGAGAAGTTTTTTACCATTGATGGGTTTAGGAAGAAATGAATAGACACCTTGGCGAGTAGCATCAACGGCATCCGGTATAGTGCCATGTGCGGTGATTATAATAACCGGAACTGTTTTGTTGATTTTTCTAATGGCATCATACAAAGCCATTCCATCCATCTTGCCCATTCGTAAATCAGTAATAACAAGATTTGGCAGGATTGCCGGAAATACACCCATTGCTGCCTCACCACTTTCAGCGGTGACAACATTGTATCCAGCACTTTCAAGGCGTAGAGTCCAAAGACTCAATAAATCCTGTTCGTCATCGACAAGGAGTATTGTTTGTTTGGTCATAGATGGAAGCAGTCTGTTTGTTGTAATGTTATTGGGGGGATTTCTTATCTAGCATCAATTCAAGTTCTTTCAATTTCTGTACCTGTTGTTCAAGATCTTTAATTCTACGCTGGTAGGATGTGACTTCATTCTTTAATTCAAGTTTATCTGTTTCCTGTTCTTTGTTAATCTTTTTCTTCTTAAGATAAAAGTCCCAGTTTTTATCCAGGTATTTGTTGTAAAGATCTAATTTTCCTTGGAGAATATAGAGTAAACCTGAAATGTTTTGTTGTTTACATTCAGTTTGTGTCAAAGTCTCTTGTAATAATTCGTCTCCTTTTTGCAGCTGGCTTTTAGTTGCATTATTGTGTAGCGAAAGACAAATCACTTTGTTTAATCTTGTAGTGTCTGCTTCTGGGGCATCTGGGCTTGTGAGTAATTCAAGTTTTGTAGTGATCTCTTTTTCTGACAGGTGTGCAGATGATGCAATACAGGAAAGAATAATATCTGTAGATATTGTACAGCTATTGCTTTTGATTTGCGGATGGCAAGCAGAGAAAAAGAGAATGCTTAGAATGATGATTATTTTTTGTGTCATTTACGCAGACCTCTTTTTAGATCTTTTGTCAATTATCAGTGGAAAGGTTACCATGAAATGACCTCCTGAATTGTGATCAAGGACAGAAACAGTGCCATTGTGTTGTAAAACGTACTCTTTTACAATGGCAAGGCCAAGGCCACTCCCTTGAGTGTGGCTGGAGTTATTATTTTTAACCTGATAAAAAGGGGTGAAAATCTTATCTTTTTCTTCAGTTGGGATTGCTGGACCTGTATTAGATATAATACATTTTACTTCCGTTTGCATTTTCCTGAGGTTACAACAGACAACTCCATTTTTTGGTGAGAATTTTACTGCATTTGAAAAAAGGTTGTCAAAGAGTGTTTCCAGCTGCTTTCTGTCACCAAGAATTGTGACATTCTCTAAATGCAGGTCAAGGCTAATATTTTTAGAAAGCATTTGAGTTGTTTGTTCGTATGCAACTTGTTCAATTAAAGGCTTGAGCGGAATAAGTATGTGCCCTTTTGGTTTGCCACCTGCTTTAGCCATATTAAAATTTAGAATATTATCAATCAATTTCTGAAGTTTAATGCTATTTTTTGTGAGGATTTCTGTTACGGCCAATTGTCGTTTATTTAAAGGGCCAACAAGCTCTTCCTGAAGTATTCCGGAACCTTCCATAATGGAAGCCAGTGGGGTTTTTAGATCATGAGATATATGGGCAATGAATTTTGTTTTATCCCGTTCGAGGTTGAATAGACGTTTTCGCAGCCAGTTGATTTTCTCCCCGAGAGTTTCCAGATCTTTTGGCCCGGAAATGAAAACCGGTGTGGAAAAGTCGCCTCTTCCGAGACGGTCGATACCTTGGTTAATTTGTTTGATTGGCTGTGAAATAATAAAGGCCAGGATGAGAATCATTATAACTGTTAATAGTATGAAACTGAGTGTTTGCCAGAGCAATGTCTTTTGGGCAGCAAGTTTAGACGCTTTGAGTTTGCTTAGCTCATGGTTCATGAATGTATTGATTGCTGAATTAATCAATAAGGCACGTTTGTCAAGGTCTGAGAATGTTGTAATCGCAGTGGCTATATTTTTTTCTTGCTGTTCCGGGTTTTGATGTGCCAGTTGTAAGGAGCTCAAAATACTTCCCTCGAGAGCCTGGAATTGAATCAGTAGATTCTGAAAGTTTTGGTCAACAGGCAATTGTTTGAGTTGCTCGAGTAAATTATAGATTTTGTTATGCCATAAAGATGCTTCTTCAAGATATTGATTCTCTCCTACAATATCATAAAGCCTGATATTACGTTCCTGGTTTCTCGTGTACTCAAATAACTGCTGAGCATCATGGGTGGCTGAAACAGAATGTTCTACAAGAGCAACGCTTTGTGAGACGAGCTTGTCGAGGTGGATTTTTGTTGTGAAAAGACCGACAATAAGAGGTAGGGACACTACAACTAATCCGCCTGTAACCAGATTGATAAATGATCTTGGGCGGAAGTGCATCATAATAGGATTTATTCGTTAGATTTAAAAAAATTTGGTTTTTTTATTTTTTATAATTGTTAGCAGTGTGAATACATAAAAATAATTATACTTGTATGTGAAGACCTTTGGTATCGAATTATTCCTGGGTTGTAAATTATCTTTCTCTTAAACAGGTTACTCTGGATAATAACGTAAGATTTGCCAGTATGAAGGTTCGGATTCGATTTGTTTTTTTTCTTTTACTTCTTGGGGCACCAATATTTTCCTTGGCGGTCCGGGTGTCTACGGATCAGGATCTTTTGTCGTATTATGCGATTCAGGGAATATTCTGTTTTTTCACTCACATCATGGCTACTCTGTAAACTTTTCAGGATACGTTTTCCGGATCTTTCTGTTGTTATAAGCTATTTAGATGTCTTTTTGCTGGTGCTTATTTCTGGAATAGTTGTTGAAAGAGTGCAAGTCTTTTTTTGATGGCTGTTTACCCGGTGTTCAGGATGTCTTACGAAATCAGCTCGGCTACTTAATCATGATGGAGAGTTGTTACACCTGGACAGGAATAGGATTGCCAGACATGGTAAACTTTCTCTGAAAGTATAGCTAACAATTGCTGCGTATTCAGGGGCAAGCCTTACTCATTTTCCAGGAAACTGGGCAGAATTCAAGAATTTACATATAAGTGTATTTCTCCCTGAAGATAGTCCTCTCGAGTTGGTTTGTCGTGTTCATGATTCTGAACATAATAATAATTATACAGATCGTTTTATCAAAATTTTTATTTTAGAGAAAGGATAGAAAGATCTTCCATTTCACTCTCCAATATTCAAAGAGCACCAGTTGATTGTCTTTTAAATTTGAGTGAGATCGAAAGTATAAATCTGTTTGTAGTTAGCCAGAAACAAGATCGAATTATTTATATCGATTATGTTTATTTAGGAGAATAATTTCAGGAGTGTGCTTGAGGTGAGAAATTTTTAATTATATTACTTACTAATACCAGCATAATAACACCTACTGCAAAGACTAGAAGGCCAGAAAAATCGTGAAGAAAACCTTGTGCAACATCACCACCATATTTTGATGCCATCAGGGCAGTTACGGATAAACGAACGATATTTGCAAAGATTGCGATGGGAGCAGCGGCAAGGAAAATGAGCCATTTCTGGATAGTCGTGTGGGAGGAAAGAATTGCAAATATGGCACTCAATGCAAATAGTGTTGTGAGTGATCGCAGTCCTGAACATGCACCAATCACTTCAAGGGTTGTATTACTAAGATGGAGAACATTTCCTTCTCGAAAAATTGGGATACCCATAAAGGCGACAACTTTTTCTGTAAGGGAGGATCCAAATAGTTGCATAGGGAATGCAATCTTATTCCAGATAATTGTGGGAAGCGGAACCATGAAAATTAGATATATGATAGGGATAAATAATTTTTTGAAGAATGGAAATCCGAGACAAAATAATACGATACCAGCTAATACAAGAATTAATGATGTGCGCTGGAGAAAAAATTCTGATCCTGCTTTTGCTATAATAAGCTGGAGGAGCCCTAACAAAAAAAGAAAGAGTCCTGCAATGTTTGTGCTAAGTGGTAGTTTGGCAAGGGAATCTTTAAAAGAATAAATGATATAAATGGAAAGAACGGGGATAAAGTATCCATGTGAATAATTATCGTTGGTGTTCCAGTCATGGGCAAGATTTTGAAGAATTGGGAAATAGAGTATAGCAACAGCAAACAGCATAATTCCTAAAGAAAAGAATGCTTGTGGGGAAAGAGTAGAGCTAGTGCCTTTTGTCATAAAATTTTACCGGGCAAGTGAGATTCCAGATTGTTCATAACCAATTCTGCAAATTTTCCTGCCTCAATAGATGCCTGTGCAATATCACTTTCCTGAACCGAAAACATAATTCTTACAAATGTCCCGTCTCTACGTCCAAGAAAAAGTGCATCGAGGACAAGATAAATTTTTTCCCAATATTCAGAGGCAATGACACGTCCACGGTTTTGATACCAGTAGAGTACAATTTGGTAGCTGTTTCCGTTCCTAATCAACATTTCAGTAATTACTGACTGAGAATTTCCCTCTATTCCGGTTTCAATGGCAAATGGCTGAATGGTATCAATTCCCCAACCTCCTCCGGGAAGGCAGTTTTTAGGAGAATGGTAAGCACCTGTTACACCTACAGCTTTATAATAGCCTACATAAAGAGTAATGTTCTTTCCTAAAGCATTCTGATAAGTGTAATAGATTTCGTCATCTACGCCAAGGAGCTCGACAACATCAGCAGAAGATGTGCTGGAATAGATTCTATGCCATTGACCTATATTTTTTGGAAAAGAAGCAAGCTTTTGCTTTATCGGAACCGCAGTTACCGACGAACTATTTTGAAGAGCAAACCATGTCCCTAAGATAAGTAGGATTACAATAATTGTATTTTTCTTAGGAATCATCCCGTTGGTTTGATATGTGTTTTTAGAAGAATAGTATAATTACAATTGTTATTAACGAGTTTTGGGAGCTTACCAACGAAATAATTCCTTTTGGAAAGAGAGTGTCAGGTAAATCCTATGTTCATCGTAACTATCATTTGCAACTTCAGAATCCTGGGTTCTGAATGTATACCTGAGTGAGGCGGTATACCACTGTAAAAAGGTATAAGCAAGTGAACCACCCGCTTCATAAGTTTTTCTAGAAAATGTGCTTTCATCACGAAATGTTTCACGATCAATGGATGCGATGTTCCCTTCAGTTTCTAGAGCGTTTACGAAACCATTTAAAATGTTTTCCTGGTTTTCATCACGATATGAAGCGAAAACTGTGCCAATAAGGTCATTGGTAATCTCATGTGATAGATCTGCGTTAAAATTCCAGAATTCAGTGAGGCCCTGATCTCTATTTAATGCGTTGTCATTTGCAGAGAAATTTTCCTGGTCATAGCCTGTCTCGACACCGGCGCTAAAACTTGTATGTTCGGCAATATTATAGGTTAAATTGAAATGACCATTGTAGCCCCAGTTAGGATCAAAAGTTTCAGTCTTTTCGTAAGATGGGCCGGCACCAATGTCAAATGAAAGATGTCTGGTGTATTGGTATTGCGCGCCTAGAGTCAGGTTGTGAAGGTTCGTGTTATAACGGAGAATAGCATCATAATTTGTAGCGGAGAAATCATAACTAAGGAAAAATGTTTTTCGTGAAGAGTATATCCAGTTGACTGTACCACCAAGCGAGTATTCTGAAAGATCATTGGAGAGTTCATCCGCATTGACATTAGCAGTCATGCCAGGGGAAATTTCTTCAAGGATTGTTTCTGCTCTATCGACTCTTATAGGATCAGGAGGGTCAAAGAGCCCTCGAGTGTAGCTAGTGAACAATAAAAAGTTCCATGCGTTATTAATTCGGTGTTGTAGTGAAATATCTGCTATATGCCTGTCATAATCTTCATAGCCCCCAGGGCCTGTGTCATCATTTCGTAATATTTCATAGCTGTAGCCAACACCAATATTACTTCCGGTATCGTAGGTATAAGTGCTGTTGATATTGGCATCATTCGTCCAGTAACGTCTGCGTCCACGATTGAAATCTGATGATATTTCATCCTCAATCAGTTGTGGGTCATCTGAATAAATGAAGTTTTCATTTAATTCAATTCGTAATCTTCTGGTGAAATCACGATAAGCGGTAAGGGTAAGGTTGTGGTCAACATCAGATTGGCTATCCTCAAGATCATAAACAAAACTGGGGTTATAACTGACTGAAAAACCGTCGGTACTGCTTGTTGTCTCAAATATAAACAGTGGGCCAATGCTTAATTGCTGTGTCAAATCGTCTTGACCTGACAGGGTCTCACCAGCATTACCTTCTCCATCGTATTTAGGGTTGTCATAATCGTAACTTGTTGTTATCCCACCAGTGATGGTGTTGAGGCGTGCTTGTACTGAATGACAAAGGACTATGGTGGAAAAGGGTATCAGAAACAGTAGTAATGTTGGTTTTCGCATGGCACTGTTGGTAGGGAAGAGGTTATGTTAAGTTCTTTGTATACCACCCCGTGGCCATATCCAGGCCTCGTTCAATTGAATACTGAGGGGTATATCCAAGGAGTTGCTCAGCTTTTGAAATATCGGCAAGGGAGTGACGGACATCTCCGGCTCGGAAATCACGGTAGATTAGTTCTGAATCAGCTGTTTTATGACCACTTTTTTCAACGCGGTTTTTAATATGTTGGTGGAGCTCATTTAAGGTTGTGCGTTCTCCAAAAGCAACGTTGTAAACTTGATTAGCAGCTTTTTTTGATTCGGCGGTTGCTGCAAGGAGATTTGCCTGTACACAGTTGTCAATAAAACAAAAATCCCTGCTTGTTTCACCATCACCATTAATAAAAGAATTTTCTCCACTGAGAAGTGCTGCAAACCATTTAGGGATTACGGCTGCATATGCACCATTTGGGTCCTGACGCTGCCCAAAAATATTAAAATATCGGAGGCCTATTGTGTTAAAACCGTACGTTTGGGAAAATACATCAGCGTACAGTTCATTCACAAGTTTAGTGACAGCATAGGGTGACAATGGTTTCCCGATATTGGGTTCCTGTTTGGGCAAATCTGGATGATCACCATATGTTGAACTGGATGCTGCATATACAAAGCGGTTTACTTTGGCATCACGTGCAGCAATCAACATATTAAGGAATCCACTAATGTTATTTGCATTGGTAAGTGCAGGGTCTTCAATGGAGCGAGGTACAGAACCAAGAGCTGCCTGATGCAGTACATAGTTTACACCATTGCAGGCTTGGTGACAGGTGTCAATGTCGCGAATATCCCCTTGAATTAAGGTGAAATTTCCCCATTGCTGTTCTGAAACCAATCCTTGTACTTCGTCAAGATTGTATTGATGCCCTGTTGAAAAATTGTCAAGCCCCACAACCTGTTGGTTTAGTTTCAGAAGGGTTTCCAAGAGGTTGGAACCTATAAATCCAGCAATACCAGTTACAAGCCATGTGGATTGGTTTTTTTTGAGTTTTTCTGTGAGGGTATTATAATGGGTCATTGTGACTATAATCTCCAGAAATTGATATCGTTATTATCAATCGAATCAATTCCAAGCATTGATTTAACATCGATCAAACAAGCATTTTTTGTTAGAGTTTTGGTGAAATATTCAAGCGGTTTTTCTCTGAATTCTTTGTGTGGAACAGCAATGATCAATGCCGCAAGGTCGTTGAATTCTTCAATGGATGTTAATTCGATTCCAACATGTTTTTTAGCATCCTGTGGCTGCACGGCTGGATCATGGATTATTGTGTCTATTCCATAAGATCGTAATTCCTGGATTATGTCAATTACTCGAGAATTTCTCAGATCCGGGCAGTCTTCTTTAAAGGTGAGTCCTAATATGCCTACTTTGGAATTATGAATATCCAGCTTGGCTTTTAGCATCATTTTTACTGTTTTTTCTGCAATGAATTTTCCCATTCCATCATTGATTCTGCGACCTGCGAGGATAACTTGCGGATTATAGCCGGTCGATTCAGCTTTGTGGGTTAGATAATAAGGGTCAACTCCTATGCAATGTCCACCAACCAGACCTGGTCTGAATGGTAGAAAATTCCACTTGGAGCCGGCAGCTTCCAGAACATTTAATGTATCAATATTTAAGCGGTCAAAAATGATGGCAAGTTCGTTAATAAGTGCAATGTTGAGGTCACGTTGCGTATTTTCAATAACCTTTGCGGCCTCTGCCTCTTTGATAGAAGGTACAGGATAAATACCTGCCTCAATGATAGAATCATAAAGACTTGAGATAGCCTTTAGGCTTTCTGATGTGTCTCCCGAAACAATTTTTGTGATTTTTGTGAGAGTATGTTTCTTGTCACCTGGGTTAATACGTTCTGGAGAGTATCCTACATTAAAATCTTTTTTCCATTGTAAGCCTGATGTTTCTTCGAGAACAGGAACGCAAGCTTCCTCAGTTGCTCCTGGATAAACTGTTGATTCAAAAATTATAGTCGCACCCTTTTTCATGTGTTTTCCAGCTGTCGCAGCAGCTCCTAATAAAGGACGAAGGTTTGGCTGGTTGGCATGGTCTATTGGAGTCGGGACTGCAATGATTAAAAAATCAGCTTTTGAAAGTTTTTGCGGGTCTTCAGTGAAGGTGAGAAATTTTGCGGCTTTAAATCCTACTGAGTCAACTTCATTATTATGATCAATTCCTTTGCAGTAATTCTTGATGGCATCACTATTGAGGTCATATCCTATGGTTTTGTATATTTTGCCAAAAGTGATAGCTAGCGGAAGGCCAACATAGCCTAAGCCTAATATGCCAACTGTAAGGTTGTTATCTGTCATAGTCATTCTTTGTAATATTATTTGATAGTTGGAAGTTTACCAATTATTGGTATGTTTACAGCACTAAATACATCTTTTTTATGACGAATATTTCCTCGATAATAATCCCATGCAAGAATAGGAGCAATACCTGCTGCCGCACCCAACAAAATTCCAAGAAGAATAATTGGTATCTGCAGGTTTCTTGAAGGAACAAGTGGTGTTTGTGGAGGGTTAATGACCTTGATGTTATTAATCACTGCTTTTTCTTTTCTACTTAACTCAAGAAAAATATCATCCAATCGCTTGTAGCGTTCTTTGCTGTTTATAAGTTTATTTTGAAGCACATCAAGCTGTGATTGGAGTTCCATATCCGTTACAGAGGTCAATGCTGGTGGGATTTCAAATTTTTGTTTAAAAAGTAAGAGTTCCTTTTCCGCATCTTTTAATTGTTTGTAATAATCATCTCGTTGTGACTTTGTGAAATCTAATTCATGGCGGATCAAGCTTTTATTCGTATCCATATTCAAGGCTATCCAAACATCGATATAGCTTTTAACAAGGACTGTGGCCGTGTTTTGAGAAAAAGTAGTACCTGTTATTTGAATAGTTCCTTTCCCTGTATTCCCTCTAATTTCAATTCTTTTACTTAGGCTGTAGAGTCGGTGAGGGGTAATATTGGTTCTATCTGTTGTTGTTGTGTCTTTTTTGAGAATTTTTTTGGCATAGGGAACCAGCTTTTCCCTAAGTTGCCCCTTAATACTTAAAGGTATTTCAAGATCATCTCGAAGAGACTCGGGAATAACCTTTAAAACCTCAGTTCTAAAGGCTGAACTGTGCATCCGCTCTACTGCTGCATTAATGTAAGCCCGGTTGCCAGTTCTGGATGTAATCTCTTCAGTAACTCTGGAGATCATTTTTGCCCGAGGTTCTTCTACTTGAGTGGTGGCTGTACTACTGTACTCTGGGGTTATAAGAAAGCTGATCGGGATTGCCACTGACATGCCAATTAGGGTGGTAAACAGTACTATCCACTTATGCTCGAGGATAGGGAGCAGGTACTTGGCAATAAAAAACTGTGGATCAATTTGCGGTTGCTGGATAGAGGGTGTGTCTGGGTTCATGGAATGAGCAGTGGTTATTATTTATAAGGCGCCGGTTTTTTTTCTGGCGTATGTTCATTAAGAACTATGCCATCAATTGTTCCATTTCCTGCCTCAATTATATTCTTTGTCTCTTTCAAGTCGTCTTTGGTTGTCCCTGATTGTTTAGTGATCAACAAAAAATAATCTATTTCTGATGTGAGAGATACGATATTAACATTGTTCCGGTTAGGGGTAAGAACAGGGGAGGTGTCGAAAATAATAAAATCATATTTATGTCTTATTTCCTGGAGCAATTTTGGAATATGAGAGTAGCGAAGATGTTCCGAAAAGTTGTCACAGTGTTCACCTGCTGTAATTACACTTAAATTTTCAATTACTGTTTCTTTTGCTACAGCTTGCCATGGAAGGTTATTTTGAACAAGGTCAGTGAAACCATAGGATAGAGGCAGATTGAAGAATTCATGTAATCCTGCTCTACGCATATTGCAATCAATAAGGAGAACACTCTGCTGGCAGGAGCATGCAGCATTGTAACCAAGGGCTGCCGTCAAGAGACTGCTTCCTGTATTGTCATATGGACTTGCAATGAGAAGAGTATTGCCTCCACATTCTTCCAAACTAGAAAAAACTTTTTCCCGTATCTGAGTTAGTTCGGCATAGTGGTATGCCTTTTCAATGATTGGGTCGATAGAAGTCTTCTCTTGTTTTACAGGAGGGTGAGAAATGTCAGTTGACAAAGCACGGATAGGCCTTGTAACTTTTTGAGACTGTTGCTCTTCTGCTTTATCTGATTCTTCTGGAAGGATAACGAAATTGACTGATTCCGGTGTCGATGACTTGGTTGTTGCAGTTGCCTGGGCAGAAGATATTGTTTTCGGATTTACTGACAAACTACCCATGTCAATACCATCCAGTGGATTCAGGTCAAACAGTTCTTTTTTATTGTCTTCCGTCGCTTTTTCTGATGAGGCATTTTTAAACTTTTGCGGTGGGACACATATTTCATCAAGATTTAATCCTTCAAAAGGATCGACTTTATCTATTGAATGAATGGTGCTGCAAATGTTAGTTGCTTGTTTATTATCTTTAGACATATGAACTGATAGCGAAGCTACTGTTGAAAAAGTTGTAATGAAGGAACCATTGTATCTCTAAGATATGAGTATAGCATAAAAAAGAGTCTTTGCCACTAGCCTAATGATTTGCTGAAAGGTTTTAGTGGAATCAACGAGTTTAGAGAAAAAATAGTATTAAATAAATCGTCTTTCATAAATAACACTGAAGATCTCAAGTAGTTCTTTTCCAAGAGTTGAATATTCATTTGCCGCGAGGCATCTGGGGGATACTACAAAAATAGGTTTCCGTTCAACATGTGCCATGTCAATTTCAGGGCTATTATGGATATGGGTGTGAAAAATGCTTATTCCTTTCTGCGAGAAGTAAA
>Ga0256844_10000558_pt1 | contig 14297 bp, 6 predicted proteins | sample MusselsmetaG_FD_189100 | JGI IMG/M metagenome (GOLD analysis project Ga0256844, IMG submission 189100) | Mussel associated microbial communities from hydrothermal vent at the East Pacific Rise, Pacific Ocean - Mussels | ecosystem: Host-associated > Mollusca > Shell > Unclassified ... | reverse complement strand
AGTAAAAAACGAATTACAAAGAAGTATTGAAAATAGTTCTACGGAATTTAGTTTTGTTTGTATGTTTGATGATAAAGGTAAAGAAATATGTCATCCTAATAAAAACAAAATAGGTAAAATATTATCAGAAAATAATTCTGAAATAAAATCTGTTTCTAATTATGAAGTTATAGATAATTTTAAACGAGCCATTATGGATAAAAAATCTGTTGGCGGTTTAAGAAAATTAAAATCGTATACTGAAATTGTTTATTTAAGTCCTGTAAAAGGTGCGGATTGGGTTGTTGCTTCACACGCCAATGTTGTTAAATTTAAAGAGACTTTTAGAAATCTAAAAGGTAGATTATTTTTCTTATTCTTATTGGTTTGGCTTAGTAGTTCATTAATTATATATGTTTTTCTTCAGAAAATTAATAACTATCATCTAAAAGAATTAAAAATAATTAATCAAAATACTAGTAAAAAGTATTTTAACGAATTAACAAATATTAAAAAAACACTTTCTAAATCATATTTAGATAATAAAAAAACTGATCGTTTATTAGCGGATAAAGGATACCAATTAACTCCTGTTTTTATTAAAAATATTGCATTTATTTATACTGAAAATAAAGTGAATTATATTGTTGAAATTAATAAAGAAAAATCTTCTATTAATTTAACTCTAGACGAGTTGTTTAAAATATTAGATAAAAATGAATTTTATAGAGCTTCTCGTCAAGTAATTGTTTCTGCTAAAACTATTGATAAAATAGAAAAATATAGAACAACTCAATTAAAAGTAATTACTAAACCAGTCGCTCCAATAGATATCATCATTAGTAAAGCAAAATTAACTGATTTTAAAAAGTGGATTGGTAAGAATTAAATAAAAAAAGTAAAGATGTTTTGATAAACATCTTTACTAAATAAATTATTGTAAAGTTTGTATTTTAGTAAATAGGTAATCATTTTTTTGAGCTGTATTGTGACAACTAATACAACCTTTAGTTCCTTTTGTCCAAGGTAAGTAGTTATTATCTTTCTTTACAAATCTTGCATAGCCCCAATTTCCAGGGTTTTTAGAAAACCGCTTATTATCTTTTATCATATATTCTATTCGTTGAAGTTTCTTTGTTTCTAATGCAAGATTAAAATTACTCATATTTTCAACTGTCCATCCTATTTTTACAATCTTGCTTCCGTTGGGAAAAGGCGTTTTTTCTTTATATGCTTTAAATGCTTTTTTATTTGCTAGAATATAACGTAGCTCATTCTTATCAGTTCTAAAATGTGTAGCAACAATTTTGTAATTTTTATAATTTTTAATTTCTTTAAATTTTAAATGATTATTTGGCATTTCTAAATCAGGTACATCAGATAATACTTTGTATGCTGTTTTATTTGTACATGATGAAAGTGTTATTACTATTAGTATAAATATTATATTATTTTTCATTAAGATTTTTTTAAAAAAAAGCTTGCAAACATGAAATGCTTACAAGCTTTTTATATTAATAATTATTCTAATTATGGTGCAACTGTAGTTTCTAAATTAGCAACTGGCCAAACTCCTGGAGCTGGAAAACTAATCCCTTTATTATCACCTCTATTTGAATCTTGACCAAAGTAATATAATGGCCATCCTTTATAAGTTAATTGTGTTTTTCCATAGACATCTATAGCCCCAAAGTCATCTGAATTTAAATTACTTGGCACTTTATCTGGTGAAATTTCGGCAATTGGCCAAATGGCATTGTTTCCAAAATCAGTAGCCGTAAAATTATTGGTGTTATTAGTATCATTCTTAAAAGTGTATAAAGTATTACCTCTATCATCAACAATATACCCAGTTTCCCCTTCGCCTTGAATATATTCACTTGTATAATCGTTTCCATCATGACCATGTAATTGTCCAAACACGTACATTACTGAATAATCCGGCTTTGCAATAAACCAATCTCCATTTACACCATCTCCATAAGTATCACCTTGATTTACATCACTAATAAAATAATATAAAGGCCATCCTTTATATGTAGTTTGTTTTGATCCATCTGCACGAGTGATTGTTGCAAAATCTGTTGCTTCTAAACCACTATCTAAGGTCATATTTTCTTCGTAAAATAAAGGCCAATTATTTAAACATCCGCTAATACATGCAGAAGTTCCATTAGGATCATCAGAAAAGTAGTAAAGAGATTTACCTTCAGAATTGGTTAATATTTTTCCAAGAGTAGCATCATTAGCAATTTGAACTTTGTTTGCTTCTGGTTCTGGATTTGTTTCATCATCTTTACAACTTTGTAAAGAAATGAATGTTGCAATAAACAACATACTTAATAATAGGTTTTTCATTTTTTGTGTTTTAAATGTTATTAATATTTTGATGTTACAAACAACCGAATATTAAGTGTTTAAATAAAATAAAAGTAACCTAAGTGTCCTTTTTAATAACTGAAACGACTATAATTTTAACTGAATTAGAGATGAATTTTTTAATATTAATCAAGTAATACATTATAAATAAAATCTGGATAATGTGTGGTATCTGGTATTTCAAAATCAAACCAATCTTGCATTTCTAATTCAAAACCAACTCCGTTTAGATAATTGTGTAACGCTAAATTTAAGCCTGTTTTAAATTTATGGTGTTCCGTACCTTTTGAATCAATATGGTATAAATCATTTTGAGCAAAACCTTTAAATTCTGGACCTGTAATTTCAATATCATAATCTTGTGAGTTTTTACCTATTGGACTGTGGATTGTTGTAGTAAATTGATGCCAAAAAGCCGATTGGATACAATTATTTTCAAACAACTGACGAACAATTTCTAAGGAATCAATGGTTTCTTGCGTTGTTTGTGTAGGAAAACCATACATTAAATAGGCATGTGTCATAACTCCAAATTTAGAAAAATCTTGTGTTACCTTGGCAACTTGAGCAATATCCACTCCTTTATTAATTTTTTTGAGTAGTCTATCACTAGCAACTTCTAAACCACCCGTTACAGCAATACAACCCGATTTTGCAAGAAGTTCACACAATTCTAAATCGAATGTTTTTTCAAAACGAATATTTGTCCACCATGTAATGTGTATCTGTTCTTGAATTAATATTTCTGCTAATGCTTTTAATGTTTTTGGAGGAGCAGCTTCATCAACAAAATGAAAACCAGTAGTGCCAGTTTCGGTAACTATTTTTTTAATTTTATCAACTAATTTTCTTGCTGATGTAATTTGATAATCTCCAACATAAGCTAAACTAGTATCACAAAATGTGCACTGTTTCCAATAGCAACCATGCGAAATGGTTAATTTATTCCATTTGCCATCACTCCATAATCGGTGCATTGGATTCATCACATCTAAAAAAGATAGATACTTATTTTCAAGTAAATCTTTATAGGTTGGAGCTGGTAAATCTCGGTGATGAAAAATAGTGTTTGGTAACTTATTTTTATACACTACTTTTCCGTCTTCAAGAATATAGGTTCGTTCTAATTCGTTTATGGATATTTTTTTATCAATAAATTGAATTATCCGTAACAAAGGTGATTCTCCATCATCTAAAGAAATAAAATCAACATTTTTAAAAATTCTAGTATCGGTTAAAGAACGTAATTCGGTATTACAATAACCTCCACCAAAAGCGATTTTAATTTTAGGATAATTCTGTTTTATATATTGAGAAATTCGTAAACCTGCAAATAAATTTCCAGGAAAAGGAATGGTAATCGCTAATAAATTAGGTTGATATTTGTTTATTTTTTCTTTTAATAATTGAAGTAATTTTTCTTCAATAATTGTTGGTTCGTAGCTTAAAAATTCAGCTATTTTATCATAACTACTCGCCGATGTTCCTATTTGTTCTGCATAATTGGTAAAGGCAAAAAACTCATCTACATTGGCTCGAATAAAATCACCTAATTCTTCAATGAAAAGCGTAGCAAAGTGTTTTGCTTTATCTAAAACTCCTAAATTTCCAAAAGCCCAATCTAAATCGTCTTCTAACTTTTCAAAACGATGTGCTTTAGGTAAAAAATCGTAACTTAAAATTTGATAAGCCGTAGTAACTTCATGATTTTGTAAATAACCAATCACCATTTCTACTTTATGGATATATTCATGGCGTTGTTGCCAAACCTGTGGAAATTCATAGCTGTTGTTAAGAGCTGCTTCTTTAAAAATTTTCGTAATAAAGGATTTGGTAAACAAGTTGTTAAACAACTCTATACTTAAATCACATTGGTCAATAACCACTCCTTTTTCTTGTAAAAAACCTGTTAAATACGCACTTGCTGGATATGCAGTATTTAACTGAGTGAATGGTGGTGTAATAAATAATACCTTTGTAGACATAAGGCTACAAAGGTAGGGATTCTTTTAAGCATCTTGTTTATTTAACAAGTCTAATATCTTTGTTTAGTTACAAAATAGTAACTTTACAATCTAAATATATTATTATGTCAGATAAATTCCTTTTGATTTTTTTTGCTATTTTACTTGTTTCTTGTAATAATAAAGAAGTTATAAAAATTAAAGAATCTAAAAATGAAACACCATCGGAATGGATGTATAATCAAAGAGCATATCCGAACAATTTTATTAATAAAAAAGCTATTACTAAAGGGATTGCTCAAGTAAATACTTTAAAAAAACAAAATAGAAATACATCTTCTACAAACTGGGAACTAAAAGGACCTATTAATATTGGTGGAAGAATTACCGATGTTGCTATTTCTCCAATAGATGATAATCATATTTATGTGGGAACTGCAGTTGGTGGTATTTTTGAAAGTACTGATAGAGGTGTAACATGGAATCCAATTTTTGATGAAACTGGAAAATTATCTATTGGTAATATTGCTATTTCCCAATCGAATCCTAATAGAATTTATGTTGGAACAGGAGAAGCAAATGGAGGTTCTAGTGATGCTGCTAATTTTGGCGATGGTGTTTATCGTTCTGATGATGCTGGAGCTACTTGGCAACATATTGGTTTAAACGAATCGAATCATATTGGTAGAGTAATTGTTGATCCAAACAATCCAGATAGAGTATTTGTTGCAGCTACCGGAGTACAATATGGTAAAAGTATTGAAAGAGGTGTCTATAGAACAACTAATGGAGGAACAAATTGGGATAAAGTACTTTATGTTAGTGATTCAACTTCAATTATTGATGTAGCAATGAATCCTGCTAATACAAATATTTTATTTGCTGCTGCATGGGAAAGAATTCGTTATCCTTATGTACGTGATTATGGTGGAAAATCCTCTGGAGTTTATAGAAGCCTTGACGGTGGCGATACTTGGTCTAAACTAGCCAATGGGTTACCTACGAGTAATGATGATACTGGTAGAATTGGAATAGCTATTTCACCTTCTAATCCTTCAATAATTTATGCTTCTTATACCACAGATTTAATACAAAATGTTTTTAATGGTTTATATAAATCAACAGATAATGGAGACAATTGGTCTTTAGTTGCTTTGAGTGATATCAGCGATGTAAATGCTACTTTTGGATGGTATTTTGGAAATGTAAGGGTGCACCCTAATAACGAAAATGAGGTTTATGTATTAGGTCAGAAATTATACAAGACCTCAAATTCTGGAACTAGTTGGAATGAGGTTTACGGAATGCATGTAGATTATCATGCTATGGAATATTCCAAAACCAATCCTAATTTTATGGTTGCTGGTTGTGATGGAGGTGTGTATTTATCCGAAAATGGAGGAGCGAGTTGGAATCATATTAATAATTTACCTATTACACAGATTTACAACTTAGAAGTTGACTACCAATTACCTGAAAGGTTATATTGTGGTACACAAGATAATAATACTTTAACAACTTCTACTGGAAGTTTAGATGATTGGTATGCAATTCTTGGAGGTGATGGGTTTCAAGTTAATGTAGATAAAACCAATAGCGGAACCATTTATTGTGAGTATCAATGGGGTAATTTATATAGAATAGATGATGTTTATGGAGGTCCAAATTGGGCATTAAATGGTGTAGATTATGCTGATAGAAATAATTGGAATACTCCTGTAGAGATTTCTCCTATTGATAGTAATGTCTTGTTTTATGGAAGTAATAAATTATACAAATCAACTAATAGAGCTGAATATTGGAATGCTATTAGCCCAGATTTAACTAATGGAGAGCATCCAAGCGGTTCACAATCATTTGGAACGCTTACTTGTATTGCTCCATCGTATAACGATATTGATGTTATTTATGTAGGAAGTGATGATGGAAATTTATCAGTGACTTTTGATGGAGGAGCAAACTGGGCATCAATTGATAATGGGATGCCTAATAGATATGTTACTCAAATTTCAATCAATCCAAATGATAATTTAACAGCTTATGTCACCTATTCTGGTTATGGTTATTTAGATTATGCTGCACATATATTTAAAACTGTTGATGGAGGACAAAATTGGATGGATATTTCTGGCAACTTACCAAGTATCCCAATTAATGATGTTGTTTATGCACCAGATGGAAAATTATATATCGCTACCGATTTGGGTGTATGGTATGCTAATGATGATAATGGTACAGATTGGAATATTCTAGGAAATAATTTACCTACAACCATAGTTGCTGACATTAAAATACATGAACCAACAAATATTTTATACGCTGGAACTTTTGGACGTTCCATGTATAGTTACAATTTGAATACTTCAGCTACAATTAACGACTTTTCAATAGTTAATAGTATCAAAATTTATCCGAATCCTATTAATGCAAATTCCATAGTTGAATTTAATTTAGAACAATCCAATAATACATCTATTTATATAACTGATTTATTAGGGAAAAAGATTGCGTTAATTCAACATACAAAATTAGAAAGTGGACTACATAAAATTAATATATCAAACAATAATACATTAAAAGGAATGTACTTTTTACATATTCAAACAGCCAACAAACATTTATCAAAAAAAGTAATATTTAATTAATAAAATCTAATTTTCTTCAAAAGTATAGGTTTCTGTACTTATTTGATTTAATCCAAAATATCCATAAGGATAATGATTTTCATTAGTCATATTAACACAATTCCCTTTAATATTAACTGGAGGTGAAGCAAATGGTCCAAAACTAGCATCTCCTTGTTCTTCCAAAATATTAATAAAATTATAAAATTGTTTAGATATTTTATTAACGGATACAAAAAATTGATCATCCATTTCCATATTATCGCTTTCAAAAAAATCTGACAATACATTATTAGATTCAAAACGAGAATCATAGGTGTATTTTTCGTTTTCTAAGATTTCGCCACCTCTAGTTTGGATAAAACTGATTCTATAAAAATCATCTTGATCTAAAAAATCTTGAAATAACAATACAATTTCAGGATCTTCAGTGCTAAAGCCTTCTTCTGTAGACTGCATTATTTCTATAATTTCTGGAGCTTCAAATAGCGTTTCTGTAGCTTTATAAACCTCATCATTATATATTACCTCTAACTGATATTCATTATTTAGAATTGGTTCGAAAGAATTAGTAGCATAAATACCATCTTCTGTTTCGATAAAATTAAAAACTTGAGAAGTGGTTATATTAGTCACTACAACAGTTGCTCCAGTAGCATATACAAGTTGATTGTTATAAAAAGAAGATGTTTTAGTTAATTTAATAACTTGTTCATTCCCTATAGTTTCTTTCTCCCATTTTATCATAGCTTCAATAACCAATCGCTCTTGTGCAGTTTCTAAATCAACATCGACTACATCTTGACAAGAAAAGAGAGTAATACTAATTAAACTAAATATATATAAATATTTTTTCATGATTTTTTAGAATTTAAAATTATAAGTAATTGCAGGCATAATCCCAAATATGGAGGTTCTTACTGCTTCATTTTGAAAAGTTTCTTCATTTTTACTAAAAGTTATAGATGCCGCATTTTTTCTATTATAAACATTATAAATTCCAAAAATCCATTCACTTTTCCATTTTCGATTTGTATTTTTTCTAGAAGTTAAAGTTGCCGAAATATCTAAATGGTTATATGAAGGAAGTCGCTCTGCATTTCTCGATGTAAAAACAGGCACAAGAGAGTCTTCAAATAAATATTGTCCAGAAGGATAGTTGGTTGGTCTTCCAGTTTGGTAAATAAAATTCGCCCCAAATCGCCATTTATTATTAACTTTATAGGATCCTGTTATAGATAAATCATGTGTTCTATCATAAGGAGTGTTATACCAATCTCCATTATTAATTCCTGTTTCCTCTGGCGTTCTTCCTTGTACCCTTTGTTCGGATTTACTTAAAGTATAACTTATCCAACCCGTAAACCGTCCTTTATTTTTTCTTAGTAATAATTCCAAACCATAAGCACGAGAATCACCACTTAATATTTCTGTTTCTAAATGATTGTTTACTATTAGATTAGATCCATCGATATAATCAATTCGGTTAGCTACTGTTTTATAATATGACTCTATTTCTAGAGTATAATTATTATTGTTTAAATTTCTAAAATAACCTATTGCATATTGATTGGATTTTTGTGGTTTGATGTATTTTCCACTTGGTGTCCAAACATCTAATGGTGTAGGAGAATTGGTGTTTGAAATCAAATGAATATATTGATTTACTAATTGGTAGCTTGCTTTAACTGAAGTGTCTTCCGATAATTGATAGGCTAAAGAAACTCTTGGTTCTAAACCTCCAAAAGAAGCAATGGTTTTATTTTTTCCAAAAGATTCTTCTCCAATTTTCATTCCCCTTTCATAAACATCAATATCTGCATTATAAACCACAGGTAAATCATCTTGATATAAAGCCATAGTTTGTGAACCAACTCTAAAAAACGAACTATACCTAAGACCATAACGTAAATTTAATTTATCATTTACTTTGTGTTCCATTTCTACGTAAATAGCAGGTTCATAAGCTTGTTTTACATCTAATTTTTCTTCGTTTATACTCGAATCTTCACTAGTTTTATTTAATTCTCCTGGATTAAAGTCATAATGATTAAAATTTATTCCAAAATTTAATTTATATTTTTCATCGATACTATACTTAAAATCATACTTAGCATTAAGATCTATAATATCTGATTTCCAATCAAATCCTAATGTTTCAAAAGATAAATCATAATTATATTTACTATAAATAAATGATAAGTTTGAAAATAATCGTTCATTAAATAGATGATTCCAACGTAAATTAAAAGTATCATTACCATAACTATTAGAAAAGAAATTTTCAAATTTAAAAATATCTCTACCAAAATAGCCTGAAATAAATAGTTTGTTATTATTATTAATTTCGTAAGATAATTTGGTATTTAGATCATAAAATGATGCTTTATTATTTTTATTTGCAGCTTTCAAAAACATATTTACATACGAGGTTCTTCCAGCAAATAAAAAAGAGGCTTTGTCCTTTTTTATAGGTCCTTCAACTAAAAGCCGACTGGAAATTAGACCAACACCTCCATTAAAATGAAAACCTTTATTATTTCCATCTTTTTGTCGAACATCTAAAACCGAAGAAACACGACCACCATATTTTGCAGGGATTCCTCCTTTATACAAATTAATATCTTTTATGGCATCTGCATTAAAAACTGAAAAGAAACCAAATAAATGTGAAGTATTATAAATGGTAGCTTCATCTAATAAAACTAAATTTTGATCTACTGCTCCACCACGAACATTAAAACCAGACGAACCTTCACCATTATTGGCAACCCCTGGTAACAAACTAATACTCTTTAATATATCAACTTCACCCAAAACTGAAGGCATTTGCTGAATAGATTTTATTTTGAGCTGGGTTACGCTCATTTCTGCCTTTTTAATTTTATTAATTATTTTTCGCTCTTTTGTAGAGACAACTACTTCATCTAAAGTGTCGGCTTCTTCTTCCAATTCAAAATTTAATGTTTGGTTTTTTGTTAAATCGATTTCTTTAATAATCGATTTAAAACCTAAATAACTAATAATTATTTTTTGCTTCCCTTCTGGTAAATTAAAAGTATAAAACCCATATTCATTGGTTATAGTTCCTTTTTTAAAATCTGTAGTTGTTATATTAACACCAAAAAGTGTTTCGCCATCAATACTATTAGTTACTTTGCCGTTTATAGTATGGGTCTGAGCATGGAGAGCAAAAACAAAAAACAAGAAAGGTATTACAGTAAATAGTTTTTTCATAAAGAAAGAATTGGTTGTTTTTTAATAATTAGTTTTCAGTATAAAAACTAAACAAAGAACTATTAAAAATATGTTAAGAGGTTATAATAAAATGTTAAAATTTATTAAGTACTATTACAATATTATTTATTCACATTCTTAATAATAAAATAATTACATTTGTTGCCTTCTTTAATTAAAAAAAATATGAAAATTAAATTATTACTCTTGGTATTATTTCTTATTAATTTTAATTCTTTTTCTCAAACAAATCAAGAGAGAATGCAAATAATTAATAGTAATAACAACTACGAATTATCTAAAATAATTCAAAACAAAAAATTACAGTTCAAAAAAGATAAAGCTAATGCTTTATCAATGGCAAAAATTAAAGGCTGGCAAGTATTTATTGATAAACCAGGGAAAAGTTTTTCTGAGTTAATGAGATTAGATCAAAAAGGAAATCCAATTTATTATACTACATATAATTATGGAGCTGGTTTAACTTCTAGAGTAAATCATTTATATAGTGGAGGGAGTTTAGGTTTGAATATTGAAGGCCAAAATATGATTGCTGGAGAATGGGATGGTGGAGGAGTACTCTTAACTCATGAATTATTTGAAGGGAGAGTTGCTCAAATGGATGGAGCATCTAGTACACATTATCATTCTACACATGTTGCTGGAACAATAATGGGAACAGATCAAGTTCAAGGAGGAAGTGCCAGAGGAATGGCATTTAAAGCCAATTTACATGCTTACGAATGGAATAGTGATCAAGCTGAAGTAGCTCAAGCTGCTGCAAACGGGTTATTGATATCTAATCACTCTTACGGTTACAATCCTGGATATTTAGAATTACATCAATTTGGAAAATATGAAGCAGATGCAAATGCATTTGATGATATAATGTATAATGCACCTTATTATTTATTTGTTGCTGCTGCTGGAAATGCACGTGATGATGGAATTAATTCTGGTGATGGAGGATATGATTTATTATCTGGACATTCTTGTACTAAAAACTCTATGATAGTTGCGGCTGTCCATGAGTTAACAAATTATACAGGTGCTTCAAGTGTAAACATGTCTTATTTTAGTAGTTGGGGACCAACAGATGATGGTAGAATAAAACCAGATATTTCAGCTAAAGGAGTTGATACTTTTTCTGCATCAGATAATAATAATAGTGATTATATTACAATAAGCGGAACTTCAATGGCTTCTCCAAGTGTCACCGGTACATTGTTATTAATGCAACAATATTATAGTGAACAAAAAGGAAAATTTATGCATTCATCTACTTTACGTGGTTTAGCATTACATACTGCTGATGAAGCTGGAAATAATCCAGGGCCAGACTATGAGTTTGGATGGGGATTAATAAATGCTAAAAAAGCTACAGAAGTTATTACAAATGATGGTTTATTGTCTCATATTTCAGAAGAAACATTAAATCAAGGCTCTTCATTTAGTATGAGTTTTGATGCATTGGGAACAGAACCATTAATGGCTACTATTTGTTGGACTGATCCTGCTGGAAATATAATTACTAATAGTATTGAAGATTATTATGAACCTTCATTGGTAAATGATTTAGATATTAGAATTACTCAAAATGGAAATACATATTATCCTTGGAAATTAGACCCTAATAATTTATCTGCAGCTGCCACTCAAGGAGATAATGTGGTTGATAATATAGAAAAAGTCCATATTAATAACCCTGTTGGTTCATATACATTAACTGTTACACATAAAGGGACTTTACAAAGTGGATCTCAAAATTTTTCTGTAATAGTTTCGGGTATTTCATTTAATGATTTTTATATAACTTCTTCAAATAAAAAACAAAATATTTGTGAAGGTGATAATATAGCACAGTTTAGCTTAGATTTATCTACTATTAGTGGTTTTTCTGATACTGTTAACTTTTCTGTAATTAATTTACCATTAGGTGTAAATGCTAGTTTTAGTCCTGCCTCTCTAAGTTCTGCAGGAAACTTTACTTTAGATTTAACCAATCTTTCCGGATTAGCTTCAGGAATTTATCCATTTACAATTCATGGTCAAAGTAGCTCTGATATAGCAGATTTAGATGTTGAATTACAAGTATATGGAGCCTCTTTTACAACACAAATTTTAAGTAGTCCAACAGACAATTCCACATCAATGCCTTTAGAGGTTGATTTTTTATGGGAAGAGAACCTTAATGCTCAACAATATTTTATTCAAATAGCAACAGATAGTAGTTTCACTAATATTATTGAGAATGGTTCTATTTCTTCTACCAGCTTTCAAGCAACAACTTTAAATTATAATACAACTTATTATTGGCGAGTTCAACCTATAAATATTTGTGGTGATGGTTCTTTTTCTTCTGTTTACAGTTTTACAACAGTTTGTTTAGGCCCAACAAATGTTATAACTTCTAATGCTTTATTAGATTCTGTAGATGTGAGTTGGACTGAAAATAGTGGAGGTTCAAATTGGGAAATAGAAATTGTTGAAGCTGGAAACTCTCCAATAGGGATTGGTTCTTTAGTCAATACAAATCCATATACCTTAACAGGTTTAAATTCTTCAACAGAATACACCGTTTACGTAAGGTCTGATTGTGGAAATGGTAATTATAGTGAATGGGGCGTTTCATTACCTTTTACAACTGCTGCTGATTTTTGTAGTGGAGATCATTTTTATGATACTGGTGGTGTAAGTGGATCTTATTCTAATAATGAAAATACTGTTACTACCATTGCACCAAGCATAGGTTTTAATACTGTTTCTGTTCAATTTAACACCTTTAGTTTAGAATCTTGTTGTGATTATTTACAAATTTATGATGGTTCAGATACAAATGCTCCACTAATTGGAAGTTATACTTCTAACCCTGGAACAATTACTTCTTCAAATACAAACGGAACTTTAACATTTTTGTTTCATTCTGATAGTTCTATAACTTACGATGGTTGGGATGCAACGGTTACTTGTATTAATATTAGTTGCCCTAATCCTTCAAATATAGAAGCTTTAAATATTTCCCCAACTTCTGTTAATCTAAATTGGGCTGCTGGAGATACAGAAACAGATTGGGAAATTGAATATGACATAGCTGGTTTTTCACAAGGCTCAGGAACAATTGTACAAACATCTACAAACCCTTTTGCTTTAACAGGATTAACTCAAGATACCAATTATGATGTTTACTTAAGAGCTAATTGTGGTCTAAACCCAGGCGATGATGATAGTAGTTGGATTGGACCTATTACTTTCACAACCCTTGTAAGTTGTCCTCAACCAACAAATTTTTCTAGTACTAATATTACATTAAATTCTGTTGATTTATCTTGGATTGCAGGTAATACAGAAACAGATTGGGAAATTGAATATGACGTAGCTGGTTTTTCACAAGGCTCAGGAACCTTAATGCAATTAAACTCTAACACTCAAACATTAACAGGCTTAGTTTATAATACAAATTATGATGTTTATTTAAGAGCTAATTGTGGAATTAGTCCTGGCGATGATGATAGTAATTGGGTTGGACCTATTACTTTTAAGACTTTAGATACAGTAGCTCCTTCTAATTTAACTGCAGAAATAAATCAAACAAATGGAGAAGTAACTTTAAATTGGAGTGAAAATTCTGGTTTTTATGAAGATTTCACAGATGGTGTAGCTAATAATTGGATTCCTGTTACTGGAGATTGGAATGTATCAAATAGTACTTACAATGCCACTAGAACAACTCACGATACTTCTTCTTCTTATTACAATCAAGATTTTTCAAGTTTTGAATTTGAAATGAGAGCCAAAAAGAATGGTGGTGGTAGTTGTAATATTTCAATGTATTTTAATGGTGACCCAAGTAGTATAACAGCCACAGGAAACTGGGATAATGCTTACAGTCTAATGTATTGTACTAATGGAAGTTGGAAACTAGTTAAAATTATTAATGGAAATTGGACAAGTATTGTTGATTGGACAAGCTCTTCAGCCATAAATACTGGTAATAATTGGAATGTGCTAAAAGTAGTATATGTCGATGGGTATATAAACGCATATATTAATAATGTGCTATTAGGATCTTATTATGATGTTACTTTTCCTTCAGGGAAAGTAGGTATTAAATGTA
>Ga0256844_10000557_pt1 | contig 14297 bp, 13 predicted proteins | sample MusselsmetaG_FD_189100 | JGI IMG/M metagenome (GOLD analysis project Ga0256844, IMG submission 189100) | Mussel associated microbial communities from hydrothermal vent at the East Pacific Rise, Pacific Ocean - Mussels | ecosystem: Host-associated > Mollusca > Shell > Unclassified ... | reverse complement strand
TCTTGACGACGAGATAAATGCTTCCCATTTCACTGGCAAATTTCTGGATCTACACAAAGAGTGGTTCTATGTAATTGGTCGAGAAAACGCTTACGAAATGTGACTATGGTATCGTGATCTGGGTGAGTATTGACAGAAATGAATCGAAAAGCAACAGAGTCGTAGGTTGCATGTCCAATCTTTCTGCCTGAATACACCCCATGGCATACCCGTAGAATCATAATGATAAAAGAATTTCGAGATGATAAACTTTTGATCCTCTGTCGCCTATGCTTTACACAGCGTTTGTAGGTTGAGCTGTGACACTTTAACAACAACAACTCGAGCCAGATGATGCTCCGGAAACCAGCCTTGAACTGATGGCGGGAAAAGATGTTGCTGGTCTCTGTAATTAGTTAAAATCACACAATGATATGCTTCAAAAGAAAAGAAATTGCGACCACTTGAACGATAAAACAGGATGATAAACGTCTCTTTTACAAATAGAGATTGTCAGAGCTTGCTGTTAAGTTCGGCAGACTCGTAGGGGATTATTCCTGATCCTCTTTCAAAGTTGTTTTCTAAAATAGATTCTGCATAAAATCCTGTAAAAAAATCTAGTAAAAGTCAAATAGCGGTGGTAAACTGTCAAATTCCCATATTCAAGGGGCTGGTGAAGCCTCTCTATGATTTCAGAGACTCTATTTCCCAAGGAATAAATACGATGAGTGAAAATCTTTGTAAAATACCTGCGGGTACTCCGGTACTGGTTACAGGTGCTACCGGTTTTACCGGTATTGAATTAACAAAAAAACTAGTTGATGCTGGCTTGCGTGTAACTGCCCTTGCAAGGAAAACTTCTGATTTATCTCCTTTGGATGGGTTTAATATAAAATGGATTCGAGGCGACGTTTTTGATGAAGCTGTTATTGCTGAAGCGGTGACAGGTCAGGAATACGTTTTTCATCTTGCAGCAGCTTTTAGAGACGCCAAAAGCAGTGAAAAAGATTATTGGAATGTCCACGTCAAAAGTACTCAGCTAATAGTTAATGAAATATTGAAGAACTCTGGTTTTAAGAGATATGTGCATATTTCAACCATCGGTGTTCATGGACATATTGAAAATCCTCCGGCAACTGAAGAATATGCATTTAGCCCTGGAGATGGGTATCAACGGACAAAGCTTGAAGCTGAACAGTGGCTCAATGAATTTGCTGCCAATAACAAATTGTCGTATAGCATCATTCGACCGGCAGCAATATATGGGCCTGGCGACAGGCGTTTGGTGAAGCTGTTTAAAATGGCCTTAAACCCTTATTTTTTACTCCTTGGAAATGGCAAGTGTATGTATCATCTGGTACATGTGGATGATTTAACTAATACATTTATTATTGCAGCAACGCATCCTGAAGCTCAAGGGCAAACTTTTATCAGTGGCAGCAATGAACCAATTGCAATCGCAGATATCGCAAAAATTGTAGCAGAGAATTTCGGCAAGACATTTAAAGTCATACGGTTGCCAATAGGTCCATTCTTTCTGGTGGGAGATATTTGTGAGGCAATTTGCAAACCACTGGGAATCGAGCCTCCCATCTATCGTCGTCGGGTTGCATTCTATTCTAAAGATCGTAATTTTGATGTCAGTAAGATGCGGAATGTTCTTGGATATAGTCCACGACGGACTAACAGGGAAGGAATCATTGAGACAGCTGAGAGTTATGCTAAAAAAGGCTGGCTGAAACCATAAGCAGATTTTCTGCTGTTTACTTCATTTGAATCTGCTCGTAATAAATGAGCTTTACAGGGTTATTTATGAAAACTATTACAGTGCTTGGCAACAATTCCGGTCGAAATGCCGGTGACAATGCAATTCTTGGCAATCTTCTGGATGACTTTGCTCTGAAACGTTCCGACATTATATTTAAAGTTCCAACCTTAAGTACAGATTTTATAAAGAAAAGTTTTGGCTATCATAATGTCAAGCCAATAGGCATGATGCCATGGAACCTCTGTCTAAAAAATCTCGGTTGGCCTATGTATAGTGCCATGACCAAGACCGATATGGTTCTTATTACAGATAATATTTTGTTTGACCGGAAATTTAATAACCCTTTTGTAAATAACCTTAAATCCATTGCTCTTTTTGCACCATTTTGTAAGAAAAAGAACATTCCAATAGTGTTTTATAATTCCTCAATTGGGCCCATTGATCATGAAGTCGGAAAGAATGCATTGCAAAAGGTGCTCGATAGCTCCCCTCTTGTCATCACGCGGGATACTCAGACCAAAAGTCTTATCGAGAATTTAGAACTTAACCACCCTGAGATCGTTGTTCATTCCGATTGTGCTTTAAATACAGAACTTCCTTCGCAGCAGCGTCTTGATGGAATCATCGCAAAAGAGAATCTCTTTACCAATTCTCAGGGAACCATCGGGTTAAATGTCAATGCCTATATCGATAACTGGAGTGAGACCGGAACACTTAACAGAAAACAATTCTGTAAAATTCTTGGTGGAACAGCCGATGCCCTTATCGAGAAACTTGATGTTGATATTCTGTTCACAGTAAGCCAGATCATGGACATGAAAGTAACTCTTGAATGTGTTCAGAACTGTCGTTATCAGTCAAGAATTAAAGTTGTGGGTAATTGTGATTATACTTTCCAGGAACTTACTGGATTGCTCAGTAACGTCGCTGTACATGCAGGTTTGCGAACGCATACCCTGATATTCTGTGCAGCTGTAGGTACTCCTCCAATCGCTATTAATGCATACCCTAAAAGTGCCGGTTTCCTACGCACTGTAGGTATGGGTGACTGGACTATTGATTTTGAAGACCTTTCTGTGGATAATCTAACAACATTAATGACCAGAGCCTGGGATGAAAGAGAAGGGCTCAGCGCTGCCATGGCACCAATTGTTACCCTGGAAAAAGCGAAAGCAAGAGAAAGTGTTGTTTTGGTTAGTAATATACTGGACTCAATATAGTGCCACCCAAAGTCAGTAAAAAAAAGCTAATTTTAAAAGCTGTTATAAGCTTAGTTTTTTTCTCGATATTGCTTTCCTTTGTTCAGGGTAATGAACTGGCGTCAATGCTTTCACGAATTGACTGGTTTTATTTTTCACTGTCTTTGGCTTTGTCACCTGTTATGATAGTGGTGAGCTGTCTCAAGTGGAAGATGATTCTGGATGCAGGGGGAACTCCTGTTCCTTTTCTAATGCTCTTCCGTATCTACCTTATTGGGTATTTTTTTTCTAATATGCTGCCTTCAACCGTGGGTGGCGATGTTGTGCGATCTTATTATGTAGGGAAACTGATTAAAGATCAGTCCTATTCAGCAGTCGCAATTTTTATAGAACGGTTTTCCGGTATATTTTTCCTCTTTTTTCTTGTTATCTTGGCGCCATTGTTGCTTCCCTCACTTTATCACAGTCCGTATGTTTTGGTACCTATTGCCGGCTCTGTTACGCTGATAGGTATTACTTTGTGGGTAGGTAGAGTGAAAGATCCTTACCAGTTTCCTAATAAAATTGTGGCTATTTTACTAAAAATTTTTGAAAAAGTATTACATGTTGTGGGATACAGGAAGACTGACCATGTGTTGGAAATAACCCAAAAGTTTTATGATAGTATTATGGTACGTGTTGAGAAAATGCACGAGAAATTAAAGGTAGCTTTAAACGCAATACAGAAAGATAAAAAGCTACTTTTTCAACTAGTACTGATTACGGCTCTTTTTTATTTTCTTACTTGGGTGAATGTGTCGCTTGCTTTTTTGGCTTTTGGGGTGAAGCATCAATTCTATCAAATCTGTGCTCTGGTTCCGACGATTTTATTCGTTGCACATTTTCCGGTGACTCTTCTTGGGAACCTTGGATTCTTCGAATCAGTATTTGTTTTTTATATGCTTCTAATCAGTATTCCGGCATCAGCATCTTTGGCGATGGGCCTACTCTTAAGAATGAAGATGCTGTTGATAGGTATTGTAGGATTTTTTGTTTATATGGCTTATAAGCAGGAAACCGGTGATGACGCTAAAGTGTTTCCTGTAAAGTCGTGAAAAGAGACTGAATTTTATTAGAAAAATAATCCTATTCTATCAATCTGGCTATTATGAGACTCAAAATAATACATAGCTTTGGTATTCTCTTGAAACAATGTATCGTATCTTTATTTTTCCTTTTGTTGGTTCCGGGAATCAGCTTCTGCGAAGAAGGCAAGGCCCATGTTCCCGAATCTATAAATAAAATACTGACTCTGAATGAGGCTATTACTATTGCATTGAAAAATAATCGATCTCTGCAACGTTCTCGTCTTAGTCTTGCATCAAGTAATTTGAATGTTCAACTACAAAATGAAAAATTTGATGTAAAAATCATACCCACTAGTTCAGTAAATTATAATTCTTCTAATAATCAATTTTGGTCAGCAGGGGTTAAGTTCTTCAAGCAGACCGAAATAGGTATTTCTGGCTCTATTACTCCGCAAATTGAAGAGAGCCACGGTATCAAACGTTCTTCTGTTGAGCTTATGCTGAATGTCCCTTTATTGAGAGGGCTTGGTACGGCGTATAACCTTGATGGTCTGTATGGCTCACTTTACACCCTTGAAAGTGCCAGGATGGCCCATTATAAACAGCAAGACAGTCTGGTTATAAACACCGTTACTTCTGTATACGGGGTTATTAATCTACAAAAACAGATCGATCTGTTACTTACTCAAATTGAAGGCTTGAAAAGACACATATCTCTTACGGAGCTGAAAGAAAGAACTGGACTTGCATCCACTATGGATATGTATAGAGCTGAACTTCGGTTCAAGGAAGTGCAGAATCAATTAACCATCCTAGAAAAAAGATTTGAGGCAAACGTTGATCGCCTGAAGAAACTTCTTGGCAGTTCGATGCAAAATGATCTAATAGTTACGGCTTCTATTGATTATCAACCTATAACTGTTCATCTTGACGATGCAATAGCTATTGCTCTTGAAAACAGGATTGAGATCGAACAGGCCATACGAAAAAGTGAAGAAGCAAAGAGAAAAGTGACAATTGCCAGGCATGATATTCTGCCAATTGTGGATCTGCATCTTGGCTATAAGAGGAACGATAAAACTGAATCAACTTTTCTTGATGAAGAAGATTGGATTATTTCTTTGAATGGTTCATCTGAACTTTTTAGATCAGCTGCAAGAACAACGTATGAACAGGCTAATATTAGCTATAAGCAATCAAAGATAGATATAGAAAGCAGTCGAGAAGACGTCATAAGGGAGGTTCGTGCCCAAATAAATCAAATGAAGAAGATAGAACAACTCATAGTTGATCGAGGCGAACAGTTACATCAGGCACAGGGGAAGCTTGAACTTGCGCTCTCTAAGTTTAATCATCAATTGGCAGATAACTTTGATTTACTTGAAGCGCAAACTCAAAAGCAGCAGGTAGAAACAGATCTATTGTTTGACTCAGTTGGATATATTGTTGATACGTATAAATTACGTTCAATCCTTGGAACACTCATTAAAAGATAGGAAACTGATTTGATAAAGAATAGATGTAAAAATACGATCATGTTCTACATCTTATTGATGGCGGTGTCGACTGTACTGGTAGGTTGTAATCCTCCTGCTAACAAAGCTGATGAGCTTCTTGTATCAGAAGTTAGGAAGCGCAATTTTTCGATTGATTTACATATTATTGGAGTGTTGGATGCTGCTAAATCTCATATGATTTCGTCTGGTATCGAAGGTGCAAATGGTAAAATAATTTATCTTATTGATGATGGCGAGCGAGTAGAAAAAGGAACTCCACTTGTTCGTTTCGATAGAGCGTTATTTGAAAAAGAGGTCGCTGAACTTGAATCACAAGTTAAAAGCTATGGAGCTGCTGTTAAAGCTGCTGAGCAGGTGGTGGCTTTTGAAATAAATCAGGTAAAAAGAGAAGTTGTTAGTGCCAAATATGGCGAAAGCGTGGCTGCCCTAGAGTTAAAACGCCTACAAGAAGGGGATGGGCCTTTAAAACTCTCATCCCTTAAAGAGGAACAGCAGAAAGTTGAGATTGAATTGAAACGTTACGAATCCTTTCTTCAGGAATTAGAGTCATTTCAAGAGAAAGGTTTTGATAATCCGGCAGAGGTAAGTTCCACTAAGGAGAAGGTTGCGGCTTACACTAGAAAACTTGAATCCGTTACGAAACGATATGAAACCTATGAAAAACATGTTCTGCCTGCTTTACTGGAAAGTGGCAGAGCGAAAGTACAAAATACAGCTTTGATAACGCAACAAACTGAACAAGGAGGGAAGTATAAAGTTGCTAAGGTAAATGCTTCTTTACTTCAGGTTAAAGGAATTTTACAGACAAAGCAATCAGCATTAGCCAAGGCGAAGTATAAGCTTGCTCAAACGGAGATAAAAGCACCATTTGCTGGAATTGTTATTCATTACAAAACCTTTAGAAATGGGGAAAAAAGAAAACCAAGGGAAGGTGATTCCGTATTCATGAATCAGCCCATTTTGTATCTCCCGGATGTGTCAAAAATGACGATAAAAACACAGGCTAGGGAAGTGGATCTTCATAAAATTAAACTCGGTCAGCAGGGACGAATTGTTGTTGATGCATATCCCAATGCGAATCTTACAGGCGAACTAACTTTTATTGGATCGTTGGCTACTGCTGAGGATTCCAAAAAAAGTTTTGAAAAATATTTTCAGGTTCATTTTAAGGTGAATGAAGAAGATTACAGACTTCGACCAGGTATGACCTGCCGAATCTCAATACAGGTTGAGTCGTTGGTGGATGCTATATCCGTTCCGGTGCAGGCCGTGTTTATGGATAAACAGAAAAGGTTTTGTTATGTTAGAAAGGAAATGGGTGGTTTTGAAAAACGATTTGTTACAACAGGTCGTCAGAACATTGAATTTGTTGAAATCCTTGAAGGACTACATGTTGGTGATCAAGTAAGCCTTATTGAACAAGAAATATAAACGATGCTACTTGATGTAAGGAACGTGTATAAGAGTTATCAGCTTGGTCACAAACAAATATCTATTTTAAGGGGTGTTGATCTAGCTGTTAAAGAAGGAGAATTTATTTCTATAATGGGGACTTCGGGTTCCGGGAAGTCAACATTCCTCAATGTTCTTGGAGGGTTGGATACTCCTGACAGTGGCTCTTACTATTTTAATAAAACAGATATGCTCAATCTTTCCGACACTGAACGTTCCTGGCTTCGTGCCCATTGGTTTGGTTTCGTTTTTCAGACGTTTTATCTTTTATCTGAACTTACTGTTGTAGAAAATGTGAGTCTTCCCTTTTTGTATAATAATGCTGATTCAAAAAATAGAGCCCTGCAGGTTGGTAATGCCATCGAAAAAGTAGGTCTTTCACACCGTAAAGCTCACCGTCCGCTTGAGTTATCTGGTGGTGAAATGCAACGGGTCGCAATTGCAAGGGCTCTTGCCGTACAACCAAAACTGATTTTGGCAGATGAACCCACAGGAAATTTGGATAGCAAAAGCAGCCGACATATTCTTGATTTGTTTAAGGAACTGCACGTTTCTGGTACAACCATTATTATGGTAACCCATGATGAAAAAGTTGCGGCCATCTCAGAAAGAACACTTTTTCTGAATGACGGCTGTCTTTTATAAAATGATACGTAAAGTCTTATCATTATTTGTTACTGCTTATCGCTCACTTCTTATCCGTAAGTTTCGTTCTTTTTTAAGTGTTCTTGGCATTGTTTGCGGAGTTATGGCAGTCATGGTTATGATTTCCACTGGAGAAGGAGCAAAAAAAGAGGTTTTAGGGCGTATTGAGAAGATGGGCCTAATGAATATTTACATCAATGACAAATTACTCTCTATTGAGTTACAAAAACAGGTTGAGAAAAGAAAATCCTATGGCTTGTCACTTTATGATGTTGAATATTTAAAATCCTTATCTTTTGGGATTCGTGAGATAGCTGCTGTACAGAATGCACCTTTAACACCGGTTGGAACTGGTGTTGGGATTATTCCAATTATTCTGAAATGTACAGGAAATTACGGCAGGTTACTTGGGATAAAGATACGATATGGACGTTTTATTAGCGAGCAGGATTCGTACAATAATAATCAGGTCTGTGTTATTGGAGGGGCATTAGCCGGACGCCTTGGGCATGAAGGGCATGTTGGCGAAACAATCAGAATTGATGACCTTCTGTATACCATCATCGGTGTTCTCAAGAAAGATAATAAAGAACTATCCAAAACAACCAAAGTAAAAAATCAAAACTTTAATGATACTATTTTTTTACCCTTGAATATCCCATATAATTTGACTAAGTTCGGCAATTCAATAGAGCAATTTTCTATGCTGTCTTCTATTGTTGTGGAAGTAACCAGTCGTGAAAATGTTGAACCTGTTGCAAAGCTTATAAACAGGGCAATGAAATTCAGTCACCGGAATGTTTTGGATTATGATATCGTCGTTCCACTAGAACTACTAGCTCAGGCTATGGCAGCACAAAAAACATTTAATTTGGTACTAGCTGTAATCGCGGGAGTTTCATTGTTGGTAGGGGGCATCGGCATAATGAATATAATGCTTGCTACCGTTACTGAGCGTAAGCGGGAAATAGGTATTAGAAGAGCTGTCGGAGCAAACGAAAAAGATATTACATATCAGTTTCTGGCAGAATCATCTCTTCTCACAATGTGTGGTGGGGTAATAGGGATTGTCAGTGGTTTTGTTTGTGTCTTTGTTATAGAATATTTGGCTGGTTGGCCAATAGAGATAACAACGGCTTCAATGATAATACCGTTTATGTTAGCTTGTGTTACAGGAATATTCTTCGGTTATTATCCAGCACTTCAGGCTGCAAAAATGGATCCAATTAAAGCATTGCGAACTATTTGAGTGGTCGTTTATTCGATTCCTATCTGGGGATTAAGGCAGGGTCGTTTGGCAAAGTTGTTTTTTTCCGTTCCAACCCTTTGTTTGGATTGTTGTGTTTTCTATACTGAGTTGGAGCGGAAATACGAATTTTTCAAGAGACCATACATTTTAAGAGATAAAATATGGAATTCTTACAGGAAAAAATTTTAAAACAAGGCTTGGTGTCTGTTGTTGTCGCAAGCATGACGGTGTTTAGTTCTTCCGGTATCTCAGTTGCAGCACAGTCTACTACTGGATCCTCAAATGAACCTACTATTCTTCTTGAAGATCACAAAAAGGAAGAAACTACCCAGCATGTTAATGAAAATCTTGAAATCGTTGCAATAGACGAACTTCCCTTGGTTGTTAGCGAGACATCTGTAACCGAAAAAACAGATGACGGTACCGATGGTATGACAATGTTGTATATTGGTGGGGCAGTAGGACTTTTGGCAGTTGGAGCAGTTGTGCTTGGTGTAGGAGGTGGATCCTCTTCGTCAGGTTCGCAGCCACCGCCCACAGAAGAGCCTCTCACACCTGTAGTTGGGCCAAACATTAATGGTGTTGACTGGGTTGGCTCATTGGAGATTAAAGACACAAGGGCTCAAGGGTTTCAGAATATTGCAGCGACTGTTGTGCAGAATGGAGCCGCAGTGCAGATTGTCACTTCTTCTACACTCGAATATGGTCATATGTTCAGCGGCCGTATAAGTAATAATGGATTTATGCTTATATATGATTCTATAACTGGAGAAGATTGGACTACCCATTACAAAAATGCTTCTGCAAATAGCATAGATTTATATGATTTTGTCAATAACTTGAGGGACCTTGATAGAATGTATTTAGGTCGATAAGCATAGTTTTTCAGCGATTTAATCCATTCTGGTAGCCTCCAAGATGCCTGTTTAAGTCATTGTGCAAGGTATGCTAGAATCTAGAGGAATTATAAGGCATGGATAGTAGCAAAACAGTAATGGTTGAGCCAGGCTATTTGCTTGAAAGAATGGATAATGAAATAACTGTTTACCATCCAACCCTTACTACGTCAATGTACCTTAATGAGACTGGAGCCATTATCTGGGAACTTTGCGATGGGATGCGGTCTATCTCCGGGGTAATAGATGTGCTGGCTGAATTATACCCTGAACAGCGCGAGCAGATTGCAGTGGATGTCAAGGGGCTTATAAAAAGACTACTGGAACAGGAAATTGCTGTTTTGCGTTAACGGATAATGGCCGAACCAGCATCCAACTTAATTCCAATGTCAGAATACACTGTCAGCTTTGTAGGCTTGCATATCGCAATACTGTACGATACCGATGAGGCATTCCAATTTTTATCAATATTGTTCAAAGATGTTACTGATAAACCGGCTAAAAAAAATGAGATTACTATACGAATTGCTCAGAGTGAAGTCGATGGAAAATACACCCTGACAAGTCCAGGAGCTGTACCCTTTAGCTCTGTTCTGGGAGTAAGTTTTGCTGCAGTATTGTTTGATGTTGTTATTTTCAACCTTCTTAACAGGAATTGTCATGGTATCGCTTTTCATGCTGGAGCTGTGGCTTGTAAAGGAAAAGTGATCCTATTGCCAGGGCAGAGTGGTTTTGGCAAGAGTAGCATGACAGCATGTTTAGTCATGCATGGTTGTTTTTATTTGACTGACGAATTGTATTTTATGCCTATTGCACAGCATTCCCCAAATACTCCTTTTACACGGCCTCTCTGTATTAAAGCGGGGGCTGCAGCTGCAATCAGACAGCTTGTAACCCGGAAGGTGCTCGAGAGTGCAATTAGTGACAAACATGGTTATGTTATTCCCCACCGTTTATTGAATTCTGAATTTCAACAGATATCAAGTTCTCCATCCCTGATTCTTATACCAAACTACCAGGCTCAATCTACTCTAAACATAGAGAAATTATCGCCTGCTCAGGTAACAATACAGCTGATGGCTTGTGATGTTAATGGCCGAAATCTCAAAGAGCATGGTTTTAAACAGGTTACACAAATTGCCAGATCAACCCCAGCTTATCGGATTACCTATAGCTCATTTGATAATGTAGAAGATGGGATGAAGGATCTCTTTACCGATTTACATTGGAAGTAATCTCCCATGCAAAAAATTTTAGCTCTTTGTGCATGTGATAGCGGCCATGAGGCCATGTGTGTAGAGTTGGCCAATGCTTTGACTACATTTTCTTTTGAAAAGAAATCCTGGGAAGAGATGATAAGCAGAGCAGAAGAAAATGGTCTCTCTTCCTTACTCTATAAGCATACCAAGCAGATGGGGTGCAATATTCCCAACACTTCCCGTCGGCTTTTGCAGAGCCTCTATTTTCGAAATAGAAGCTCTAATATTAGCAGAAATAAAGCTGTTGTTGAAATTGTTAAGGCTTATGAGCAAGAAGGTATTGATGTCATGCTTATTAAGGGGATAGCTCTCAGTAATTTTGTTTATGAAGAGATTGGTTCCCGGCCAATGCGTGATATTGATTTGTTGGTTAAAAAGAGCGATCTGAAAAAAGCCGAAAAGGTTCTCCTTGACCTTGCATATACAACAACAGAATGTAGTGTTATTCCAGATGATTACTATCACCTAATTCCTTTAGAGAAAAAGATCGGCGGTCTTCCGGTTAGCATTGAGTTACATCATAATTTATTGCCATTTTCCCCCCAGTATCCTCTCTGGCCACTCGAAAAGTTATATGGGACATCTCTTGAGATTAAAATAGGTGCGACTACAGCCCGAACACTTTCATTGGAAGATACGCTTCATTATGTGTACCTCCATGGTTTTCAGGCACCTCTCACTTATGAACCGTTTCGATTGATACATGTCGCAGATATTGTCTCCCTTGTCGAAAAATACTTTTGTGATCTGGATTGGTCATATATAAGAAAAGAAACGCCGACTCTATTAAACAGTATTTCTCGTTTTCACTTTTTAACGCCATGGTCAAAACAAGTTAGAACAGAGTTGCGTTTTGACGTCAAGACACAACCATGGGGAGTTGGCGCTTCCTTCAGTGGCTGGCCACTACGGAAAGTGAAAATGGTAAGAAGTCTTCACTTGCCACTATTACTAAAAGAAACCTTTGTTCCTTCTAGATGGTGGTTGGAAGTGTATTATGGATATTTGCGTGGGATTAGCTATTGGAAGGTTAGGTTTTTTTACCATCCCCGGACAATATGGCGATGGGGCAAAGTTTATTGTAATGCCTGCCTGAAGGGCAGAAAAAAGAGAATAAAGGATTAGTAATTGTTAGTAAAACAAGGTTGGGCGGTTTTTACAATAAATTTAGAAAAACATTGAATATCTCACATAATTATATGATACTGCAATATAAAGAAAATATTTAACCATTATAAATAAAACTAAAACTGAGGAATGTTGATGAGAGTAAATCGTGATTCTGGAAAAGGTATGCCCGATAACAATGAGCGAAGAAAAGTTCTGAAGAAACTTACAATGGGTGCTGCTGCCGTTGTCGGTTGCAGTGTTCTTCCGACTAAATGGACAAGCCCTGTTGTTGAGTTTGGTGCACTTCCTGCCCATGCCGTGACAAGTGGTATGCCTGTAGCGAGTACAGAGGTCGCACCAGTCACAGCACCCGCATCAGCCGCAGCACCCGCTCCAGCTGCAGCTTCATCCGGTCGAGAGAAAGGTGTTTATCATGGACGTTTTAATGGCAACCGGCCGACTTGGTATTTGGGCAAGACAATGGGACGGTATCCTCAGCAATTTACAGTTGTCATCGATGGTTGCGGATCAATACAGGTAACCAGCAATAATGGGCATCGTTTTTCGAGTGGCTCTATCGTTGTTAAGCAGTCTGATGTCCCTGGACGTGGTATGGCTGTAGTAGGTTCACCAGCTTGCGGTTCTAGAAGTTGTTATATTGAGTATTAATTCCATATTAATGAAACAATAAGGGAGGTTTTCACTCTTCTAAATAGAGGAATCAGCAGTCCTAGTGGCGTTGTTTGTTAGTCTTATGGCTGTTGCTTTCCTACTGTTGTTTGGTTCTCGTTCTCCTTTTATCATCATCTTGGTGTTCTGTGGTAGTTTTTCCCCCTTTTGTTTCACTGCCTTTCCTGATTGGATCTGTTTGAATAGTTTTTTTCTTGTAGTGAATGTCTATTATACCTTGCTCGATGAAGTCGTAGTAAAAATCCCTACTATTATTTCTTTTTCAATTCTTGAGAACTTTCATTTTTATAAGAATGATACTACGTTAAAAAAATGTCTAAGAAAAAAAAAATATTTAACCAGAAGATACAACAACAGCTCAAAGACCGAAGTGAATCTGCATGGTGTAATTATGCTAGGCTTGTGATTGGCAGACCGCGGCTGGGCGCATTGTTGTATTATGAAATCATTACCGGTATTTTTGGAAATTTACCAGGAATGCTTGGGTATTGGTTGCGCCGTAGGCTTTATCCCACTATTCTAAAATCGTGTGGAAAAAATCTCATCATTGGTCGAAATGTTACAATTCGTGGTGGGATGAAAATCAGGCTAGGGAGTGATGTGTCAATTGATGATAATGTTGTGATTGATGCCCGTGGTAAAAATGGTTGTATAGTTATTGAAAGAGGAACACTCATATCACGAAACACTATCTTACGTGCGCGCAATGCAACGATTATAATAGGTAAAGGGAGTGATATCGGTACGAACTGTATTCTTGCAACTGATAGTAAACTTAAAGTTGGAAAAAATGTACTGATTGCCGCTTATTCCTATCTGTGTGCCGGTGGTAATCATAACTACGACCGAAGTGATATCCCAATTATTCAACAGGGATTTATCTCTAAAGGTGGCGTTATTATCGAAGATGATGTTTGGATAGGTTCACATACAATGATTATGGATGGTGTTTGTATTTGCAAAGGATCTATTATCGGAACCCATTCATTGGTGAATATAGATATTCCAGAAGGTTCCATTGCATATGGAAAACCTGCTGTTAGGCAGAGCTGGAGGCCTGGTTTTGGTGATGAAAGTAATGACTGAACGTTCTCCAGGATATAAAAATGGTTTACGGTTTATGGCTGCGAATGGGCTGACTCCATTTACGCTAGATCCTGTTACTTTTGATTCACCATTTCTGAGTGTTTTTTTTAAAGGAAAAGAATTATGTACTCGTTGCGGGAGTTGCACTGGTGTTTGTCCAAGTGGTGCAATACAAGTTGGCGAAAATTTCTATCCTGAGCTGGATCTTGAGAAATGCGTTGCCTGTGGGTTGTGCCGCGATGTATGTCCCGGAGGAAGTGTGCAATATGCAGATTTTGCCGAACAAGTTTTTGGTGAGCGGTTTGTAGACAAGGGCTTTGATGGATGGGTGAACAATACCTATGTTGGCTATAGTACTGATATTACAATACGACAAGGTG
>Ga0256844_10000556_pt1 | contig 14305 bp, 12 predicted proteins | sample MusselsmetaG_FD_189100 | JGI IMG/M metagenome (GOLD analysis project Ga0256844, IMG submission 189100) | Mussel associated microbial communities from hydrothermal vent at the East Pacific Rise, Pacific Ocean - Mussels | ecosystem: Host-associated > Mollusca > Shell > Unclassified ... | reverse complement strand
CCAGTCAATTTTTACATACTCACCATCATCATAAAATTCTAAGTTGAGTCCTATGGGATTGGAAGGACTACAGCCGAAGCATTTATAATCAGGATGTCCTTCAAAAGGTTTTTTGAGCTTTTGCATTTTTTTGACTTTTTAGATGATGAAATGATGAGTCAGATGATTGGTAATAGGCTATAAGTATGTGTAAAACAATTAGCTATTTTAGGTACTAATTAATTGTTTCATTTTCTGAATTTGCTCAGGTGTGCCCAAAACAAAAATCTTAGTATTAGGAATCATAATAGTATTGGGAGAAGGATTGATAATAAACGCTCCTTCGGGAGTCTTAAATCCCACAATATTAGCTCCTGTTTTACCTCTAATATCTAAATCAATAATGCTATGATTTCGTAGTTCTTCAGGTAGGTTACTACAAACAATTTCAACTAATGTTGTTTCTGCATCACCTCGAAACGAAATCTTATCCAAAAAGCTAACAACATCTTCCGAATTTACTAATGCTGCCATGTGAATGCCTCCAACATATTCTGGCATTACTACTTTATTAGCACCAGCAATGAGTAGCTTTTTTTGTGTTGATGCATTTGTAGCTCTCGTAATAATTTGAATATTAGTATTTAATGCTCGTGCCGAGATGGTGATAAATAGGTTGTCCGCATCGAGAGGTAAGGTTAGAATAATTGACCGTGCTCGCTCAATTCCAGCTTCTAATAAAACTTCATCTTCCGTTGCATCTCCTTCAAAGAAATGCAGGTCTTTTCTAATGCTACTAAGAATCAAGTCGTGTTTATTTTCTAAAATTACAAAAGGAATACCGCTTGTTTGCAGTTCGTGTGCTGCTTGATGACCATTACGACCATAACCAACAATTATAACGTGGTCTTTCATCTTATTGAGTTGTTTTTTGTTTCTATACGAGTATAAAAGGCTTCCCATGCCGCCTTCTATAAAATGTGATGTGATAACTGAAATACCATAAGCAAAGGTTACCCAGCTGACAGCAATTAGGAACATTGTGAAAACTTTACCCACTTCACTTAGTATAAGTACGTCGTTAAAACCTACTGTGGAAATGGTAATTACAGTCATAAAAGCGGCATCCAAAAAACTCGCAGCCTCAATAATCATATAGCCAATAGTTCCAACTAACCATATGGAAACCATCATGGTAAAGGCATACCTTAGTTTGGCGTATTGTGCAATGCTACCGTATTTATTTTCCATCTTATATTTTCAATATTCAGCTAGTAAAATTAAGAAAATTAGCTTGAAGTGTTACTCTTATTTTTTACCAATTTGGAAAATTCTTTTTCCATTTCTTTTGCATTATAGATGTAACCGCTTTACTTAAGCATTACTATTTGTGAAATATAAACTTGACACGAATTTATGGTAATATATATACTTATTTTTAATACTTTTATGCACATAAAACAATAATAAAGTGATATGTTTTGGATTCTCGTAATCGGTATTATAGCTATAGGCTTTTTGTTCATTCTTGCTGAGGTGCTTTTTGTACCAGGCGGTGTTTTAGGTGTTTTAGGCGCAATGGTTTTATTGTATGGAATTTATTTGCCCTATTCGGTTGGTGAAAATACGGGAGGTCATATTACTTTGTTTGCTACCTTAATATTACTTACGGTGTCATTGTTTATGGCTATTCGGTCAAAAACATGGAAAAAAATACAACTCGATAAAGTAATGGACTCCAAAGTGAAGAATTTTGAAGAGAATGATTTGAACATTGGTGATGTTGGTTTTGCCACTTCACGATTGAATCCCATGGGAACCGTTCGCTTTGGGAATAAGTATGTAGAAGTTTCAACAATTAATAATTTTACCGATGAGGGTGAAAATGTTGAGATTATAAAAATAGAAAAGAATAAAATAATTGTAAAACAAAAATAAAAACTATGCAAACACTAAACCTATTATCTATTTTATTACAAAGTCCTCAATCTGTTGGAGGACTGATTGTATTTGGCATTGCCGCAATTGTATTATTGCTGCTTTTCTTTTATTTTGTCCCCGTAGGACTATGGTTTCAAGCCATTGTTTCGGGTGTGCGAATATCATTAGTGCAGCTTATTTTCATGCGCTTTCGTAAAGTACCTCCTTCAACCATTGTTAATGCTATGATTACTTCAAAGAAGGCAGGTCTTGAGATTGGGCGAGACGATTTAGAAGCTCACTTTTTGGCTGGTGGTAGTGTGAAATCGGTTGTAAACGCTTTGATTTCTGCCGATAAGGCGAATATAGAATTAGATTTTAAAACGGCTACTGCTATTGACCTTGCCGGTCGAGATGTATTGGAAGCCGTACAGATGTCGGTAAATCCAAAAGTAATTGATACTCCTCCTGTAACAGCTGTAGCAATCGATGGAATTCAGCTTATTGCAAAAGCGCGTGTTACAGTTCGAGCAAATATCAAACAATTGGTTGGTGGTGCTGGCGAGGATACTATTCTTGCTCGTGTTGGCGAGGGTGTTGTTTCATCTATTGGTTCGTCAGGTAGTCATAAAGCCGTTCTTGAAAATCCAGATACTATTTCCAAAACGGTTTTGGAAAAAGGATTAGACTCTGGTACAGCCTTTGAAATTCTTTCTATTGATATTGCTGATATTGACATTGGAAAAAATATTGGAGCGGTTCTTCAAATGGATCAAGCTGAGGCGGATAAAAATATTGCCCAAGCTCGTGCTGAAGAACGTCGTGCTATGGCGGTTGCTGTTGAACAGGAGATGATTGCTAAAGCTCAAGAAGCTCGTGCTATTGTTATTGAGGCTGAGGCAGAAATACCTAAGGCGCTTGCAGATGCATTCCGAAATGGAAATTTAGGAGTGATGGACTATTATAAGTTTAAAAATATACAAGCAGATACGCGTATGCGTGATTCTATTGGTGGTTCGAAAGATAAAAATGCCTCTAGTAAAGGGGAAAAGTAAACTTTTGAAACATAAAAAAAGGGCTGATTTAATATTAAATCAGCCCTTTTTTTTATAATTATTTTTTAGCCTACAGCACTAATTTTCTTTAGCATTGGCATATTTAATATTTCAATGTTTTTACCTTGAGTGGCAATCAGCTTATCATTCTTAAAATCTTTAATAATACGAATTACACTCTCCGGAGCCATTCCTGTTAGTGCAGCTAAATCGCGTCGCGAAAGAGGTAGGTCAAACTTAGTTGACTTAAAAATCTTTGCAGAAAGACAAAGTAATATATCAGCAAAACGACCATGTAATTGCTTTTGTGTAAGCGAAAATAAACGGTCGTATGTTAGTACAACATTTGCATTAATTACCCGGTATATATCCGATGCAAAAATATTATTCTGTTTTATCAAGTGCTTAATATCATCAATATCTAAGAAACAAACAACACAGTCTTGTAAAGCAGTTACCGAGTAGGGGTGATATTCTACTCCATAAAGATTTTCGGTACCGATAAAGTGATTAAGGGGCTTGATATTTATGATCAAATTATTCTCCCCACTATTCATACTCAACTTTACCAGACCATCTTTTAAGTAAAGAATGTTCGTCGCCTTCGTCCCTTGCTTGATAATTGTTTCGCCCTTACTGTATTTTATCTCAGTTTTATTGCGATCAATCATTTCTATCTCTTCTTCAGTCAGTGAGTTAAAGCACGATGAAGTTTCGTCTATTTCTTCGCAATGATTACCATTATGTATTCCTTCCATATCAACTAATAAAATAGTTTGTATGCTGTAAAAATAGGAAAAAAACCAATCGCTTTGTTGATATAAATCATTTTTCTTACTGTTAATTTAAGAAGTCTTTATTGATTAATAGTGTTAATAAAATAACAGAAGCATATGTTTTTTATTTAGTTTTGTTGCATATGAAAATTAGTATATGAATTGAAAATTTAATGTAAACTTAAAATTTAATAGAAATGAAAAATTGTAATTTGTTATTAGCTTTGGCTTTTCCGTTCCTAATGTTTTTAGGGTCATGTGGAAATGCAGAGCAATCGAAAACGGAGAATCAAGAGCCGACGAAAGAAGTTAAAGTTGAAAAATCGAATGAATTTCAACTGCTGAGTACTTATTTGAAAGCGGAAGGTGATTATATAAATGCAAACAAAGATAAAGGTGGGGCACCACAATTAATAAAGGCGGAAGAATTGAATGAGCTTTTGGGTGGTTATGTTTTAATTCTTGATTTGAGATCAAAAAAATCATTTTCAGAAGGTCATATATCAGGTGCAGAGCATGTGAGTTTAGGGACATTAGTAAACTATATGGAAGAAGAAGTGAACGTGGATGATTTTGATAAGATAGTTATGGTATGTTATACTGGTCAAACATCGGGTGTTGCTACATCGGTATTGCGAATGTTGGGTTATCGTACAGTTTATTCTCTAATGTGGGGAATGAGCTCGTGGAATATGAAGTTTGCTGAAGCAAAATGGATGGCTCGAATTTCAGATGATTATGTTGATATGCTCGAAAAGGAGGATAATCCTAAAGCTGCGGCGGGTGACTTCCCTGAGATTTCGACATCTTATTCTGATCCAAAAGAAATACTAACGGAACAAGCAAATCGTATGTTTGCTTTAGGTTTTGGAAAAATGACGGCAAAAGTAAATGATGTTTTTTCCGATCCTTCGGCATATTATATTGTGAGTCTAAATACTCCAGAAAATTATGTGCTTGGTCATATTCCTGGATCCGTACAATATAATATGAAGGGTGATCTTCGATTTGATCTTAAACTAAATACACTTCCCACAGACAAGCCGATACTTGTATCTTGTGCAACGGGACAGTATGCTGCTCAGGTAGTTGCCTACTTACGAGTATTAGGTTACGATGCTTATACGCTTTTATATGGTGACAATTCGTTTATGTATAAAATGGTTCAAGAGCAAGGAAGACCTGCTTTTAGCAAAAAAATGGTTCATGATTATGAATATGAAGAAAGTGAATTTACTGGCGGTGCTGTAGAAGAAGAAGGTGCTGGAGGCTGTTAAAAGGCAAAGAATATTATTAAGAGGGTTTGCATTTTTATGTAAACCCTTTTTTTATTTACTCATATAATCCTCGTAAGGAAGCCTGTTCAAAATAGATCGTCCTAAGGTAATTTCGTCCGTATATTCCAATTCATCACCAATGGAAATACCTCTAGAAATGGTTGTGATTTTATTCAAATTTTTAGAGAGATTTCGATAGATATAAAAGTTTGTAGTATCGCCTTCAACGGTGGTTGGTAGTGCCATGATTACCTCTTTAATATCTTCATTAGTAATACGTTCAAACAATGAATTGACATTCAAATCGGCGGGGCCAACGCCCTCCATGGGCGAAATAATACCTCCCAAAACATGATACACTCCTTGATACTGCCCTGTATTTTCAATGGCTATCACATCATTGATATTCTCCACAACACAAATGGTGCTATGCTCCCGCTTTGGGCTTTTACATATTTCACATAATTCGTTATCGGATATATTATGACAGCGCTTGCAAAAATGAATATCATTGCGCATTCGGATCAACGAATTGCCCAATAATTCCACATCCAAAGCATCACGTCGCAAAAGATGAATAGCCAATCGCAATGCCGTTTTCTTACCAATGCCTGGCAATTTTGATAATTCAGTTACCGCGCTATCTAATAGTTTTGAGGAAATATTGTTCATTAAATGTTGTTTTCAATCGAATGCAAATATACTTTATTGACCTTTATGTGTTAGATAAACTTTGATAATAAAAATAGTGAAACTTATTTTATCCGTTCCATTATTGTTCTATTCCATTATATTTGCAAACAATCAAAATAAACCCATGAAGCCTGAATATATTATTGCTACTTACATTATTTATTCCTTATTGCTATTAGCAGTAAGTCATTTTACATCGCGTAAATCTAATAACGATAGTTTTTTTCGGGGCAATCGTAGTTCGCCATGGTATTTGGTGGCCTATGGTATGATAGGTGCTTCGCTGTCGGGCGTTACTTTTATCTCTATTCCGGGTTCGGTGGGCCAATCTCATTTCTCGTATATGATTATGGTGCTGGGCTATTTAGTTGGTTATGCAGTGATTGTAAAGCTACTACTGCCCATGTATTATCGGATGAATCTCACTTCCATATATTCGTATTTGGAAGATCGATTTGGTTTTTATGCCTATAAAAGTGGTGCTGTGTACTTTTTGCTTTCTCGTATAATTGGAGCTTCATTCCGAATGTTTATTGTTGTAAACGTACTGCAATACTTTGTCCTTGATCAGTATAATATTCCTTTTTCTTTAACGGTGTTTCTTTTCATGATGCTGATTCAGCTTTATACCATGAAGGCGGGAATTAAAACGATTGTTTGGACAGATGCACTGCAAACAACTTTTATGTTGGCATCTGTAGGGGTGGCCATTTATTTTATCACTTCAGAAATGAATTTGAGCTTGGGGGCTTTGATTCAGCAGGTGTCGGATAGTGAATATTCGCAAATGATTGTGGGCGATTGGCATGAAAAGCGGCATTTCTTAAAGCAATTTTTTAGTGGTATGTTTATTACCATTGTAATGACGGGTTTGGATCAAGATATGATGCAAAAAAATCTAAGTTGTCGAAATATTGGCGAGGCGCAAAAAAATGTTTCGTGGATGAGTATATCATTGGTTCCTATTAATTTAGTTTTCTTGTTTCTAGGCGCTTCTTTATTTCTTTTTGCCGCTTCTTTAGGCGTGGCAATTCCTGAAAAACCAGATCATCTGTTTCCAATGTTGGCTTTCGATCATATGGGTTTAGTTGCTGGAGTAGTGTTTATTATTGGATTAATTGCGGCAGCATATTCCAGTGCCGATAGCGCACTTACCGCCTTAACTACCTCTGTTAGTGTGGATTTATTTGATATGGAAAAACGCAAGGACTGGAGTGAAACAAAGAAAGTGAAAGTCCGAAAATTGATTCATGTGGGTATGTCATTTGTTTTGCTTGCTGTTATTGTGGTTTTTGGTAATTTTAATAAAGACTCGGTTATCAATGAGTTATTTTCCATTGCAGGTTTAACCTATGGCCCGCTACTGGGATTGTTTTCCTTTGGAATATTTACAAAAATTAAGCTAAAAGATCACCTAATCCCAATGGTGGTCATTGCTGCTCCCATGCTCTCTTATATATTAAAAGACAATTCGCAAGAATGGTTTAATGGTTATAAATTTGGCTTTGAATTATTAATCCTTAATGGTGCGCTTACTTTTCTGGGGCTTTTCTTAATTCGTGAAAAGAATTTATAATAGCTTAAACCCGCAAGTACCTTATTGCCTAAGCAACTGTTGAAGGGGTAAACTTAGCCGCTTCCAATACCACAGTAACTTCTGAGTTTGGAATGGTGTCCAATATTTTTTGTCTCAGAATATCACGCGCGCTACAAGCATCTTCCAAATGTGTTTCGCCAGTAGTGCTGAGCACAAATTGAATATGGTTTACATGACCTGATTTACGTGTTTTTAATTCAAAGTAATTATAAGTACACAAAAGATTATCTTCAATCGCTTTTGTAATTTTCTGTATGTCTTCATCAGGTATTGCGCTGTCAAGTAAAGGGTTAAAAGCTTTTAGAAGCATTTCGTAAGCCTCGTAAAGAATAAATAGAGCAACAAAAATGGCAATAATTGGATCCATCCAATAGTAACCTGTGAAGTAAATCAGGGTAAGTCCTATGCTGACACCCCAAGAAGTATAAATGTCGGTTTTAAGGTGCAGTGCATCGGCCTCCAAAGCAACAGAGTCGGTCTGTTTAGCAACTCGATAGAGGTAACGTGAAACAAAAAGATTTACCAAACCAGAAATAAACATCACGGCAATACCCCATATTAATCCCTCTCTATTGATAAGGTGTTCTCCTGCGAAAAGCTTATTAACCGCTTCGTAAACGATCCATACTGCTGCCGCAAATATTAACAGCGCCTCTACAACGCCCGAAACATTTTCGTATTTTCCATGCCCAAAAGGATGCTCCTTATCCGCCGGTTTGTCAGAGATACGTACAGCCAGATAGGCAATAAAAGAGGCTAATAAATCTAAGCTCGAGTGAATTGCCTCAGAAATAATACTCACAGACCCGCTTACTAAACCAGCCGCAATTTTCATTATAATTAACGCGCTATTGGAATAGATGGAGGTTCGTGCCGCCTTTATTTTACTTTTAGTATTCATCATCTGTATATTCATCTTCACCACCTCCAAAAAAACCACTTAAACTTAACCGTATAAAAATGCTAAAGGCAGGCCGAAACTCTTCATAACCTTCAAGTTTAATTTTCTGATAATATATCCGAAAACCAGGATCGACACTTACCGTCTCGTTAAAAATCATTTTCAGTCCCACGGCAGCACTTATTCCCCAACCAATTCCTCCTTGCTGTACATGATAGGTGTTGGGTTGAACATTTGGGACATATCCACCAGATATATAATTATTAACTATGGAGTATTGTACGTCTTCTATTTTTATTATGTTCTCTTTTACGATGGTGCTGTTAATATTAATGCCACTTTCAAAAAATGGAACAAACATCGGATTGTCTAGTTTAAAGTATTTTGAAAAGAGAATATCAATATTAATTCGCTCTTCTACACCCCAAATTTGAAAAATACGAATATCAGGTTCTTTACCAATATTCGGTTGTGGGTCAACTTCTAAAGTAAAGGCATCGGCGGCTGTAAGTTTTGAATAATCAAACTGTAGTGATAAGCCCGTGTAGTTATCAAATGTTTTGCGAAAGTAAATGCCAATTTGAAAAGCAGCATTATAGCGCATGTCTTGGGGCAATTCGGCAAGATAGAAAGTGTCGGCAGCATTTAGTTTGTTATAAATTTCATCGTACCGAAATGGATTGTCAAGGACAAAATCAATATTATTCACATTTTCAGGGCTTCCGTCATAAAAGCCCGCATGGTACTTATTAGCCCAATGCATCCCAAAGTTTAACCCCAAGTCCCACTGCCCAAATGTCTTTTGCGAAGCGTCGTTATCATCGTATTGGCTGTTTTGAGCAATAATTATGTTGCTAAACATCAATAAAGCAATGCTAAAAATGGTTTGAAATGCTGTTCTCATAGTTTAATAATTTGCGTGGCAAAACTACGTATTTTTCATTTTGCAAGAGCATATTTCATTTCTTTTGAAATCATGTTAAAAAAAACATTCACTTTACCTTTTGTTAAATATTAAGTATTGTATATTTGACTACTTTAATTTGAGCAAAATAAACCATAAATAATTATATTATGAGCAAAAGAACAATAGTATCAATGCCAGGTGATGGTATTGGAAAAGTAGTTTTAGATGAGACGATAAGAGTATTAGATGCTGCAGGCTTTAAGGCTGATTATGTGGAAGGTGACATCGGTTGGGAGTTTTGGAAATCGGAAGGAAATCCATTACCTCAGCGTACCATTGATTTATTAGCTGAGCATAAAATTGCACTCTTTGGTGCCATTACTTCTAAGCCAAAAGACGAAGCGTTTTTGGAGCTAAATGATGAAATGAAAGATAAAGGACTGGTTTATTCAAGTCCAATTGTGGGATTACGTCAGCACTTTAATTTAGATATTTGTGCTCGTCCGACAAAGAGCTATTTGGGAAATCCATTAAACTTTATTCGTCGTGGAGCTGATAGCGGTATTGAAGAGCCAGAAGTAGATGCAGTTATTTTTCGCCAAAATACTGAAGGTTTATATGGAGGTGTTGAATGGTCTGACCCTGACGAGCAAGTATATGATGCTTTTATGACACATCCTAAATTTAAAAAGAATTTTGGAAATACGCCTAAAGCAGAAGTTTCTATTTCAACTCGTATTTTTACAAAAACAGCTACCGAGCGTATCCTTCGTGCTGCTTTTGATCATGCCAAAGAGTATGGTTATAATTCGGTTACGCTTTGCGAAAAGCCAAATGTTATTCGTGAAACTTCAGGAATGATGTATAAAATGGCTTTGAAAATGCAGGCTGAGGATTATCCTAATATTGAGCTTTGGAATACTAATATTGATGCACAAATGATGTGGTTAACAAAAAATCCTGAGAATTACGGGGTAATTGTTGCTGGAAATATGTTTGGTGATATTATTTCTGATGGATTTGCTGGCTTAATCGGTGGATTAGGATTTGCTTGTTCGGCGCAGATGAGTGCTGATGGAATTGCAGTATTTGAGCCAACACACGGTTCGGCACCAAAATATGCCGATTATGATGTATCCATTGTAAATCCTATTGCCATGGTAGAATCAGCTTGTATGATGTTGGATTATATCGACGAAAAAGAGATTGCTACAAAGATTCGTAAAGCGGTTGCTGATGTAATTAACGAAGGAGAAACACGTACTTACGATATGATGAAAATGAGTGGTCGCCCAGATGTAATTGAAAGAGGTGCAGCCTCTACAACACAAATGGCTGATGCTATTATCGCAAAATTGTAGGAATTATTTTTGATTGTTAATGTAGCGCCAATTCACGAATTGGCGCTTATAATATAAAATTATGAACAATGAAGTTAAAGCCCTTTGGGGCGAAGAATTAGCATGGATAAAAGACGAGCAGTTGCGTGAGCAAACCTGCAAAACTTGGGAATTGGCTTTGGAGCGCTCCGCCCTTACTGGAGATGATTTGAACCATATTCCTTTCACCCTTTTGGTGGGTCCTGATTTGAAAGTTACCTTTATGGACCATAAACGTTCAGTAGTTCACATTGCTCGTGATGCAGGACAAAAAATTAATGATATGTACCACGGTGAATTGACCTGTGATATGGATGTGTTGATTTCAGGCGCAATTTTATGTGATGTGGGTAAACTACTTGAATATGAATTGGATGAAAATGGTAAAGCGGTACAAGGAAGTTATGGTAAATATGTTCGACACCCATTTAGTGGGGTAAGTATTGCCGAACAATGTGGCGTACCTGCACCGGTTTGTCATATCATTGCTGCCCATGCTGGCGAAGGAAATATGATAAAACGAAGCACCGAAGCTTATGTGGTGCATCATGCCGATTTTATGACTTTCTTGCCTTTTAAGGAGCGATTGAAATTATAATTTATTTTTGAACGCTCTAAGGGTTAAAAAATCTTAGAGCGTTCGAATAATATAAACTAACTCGAAAAAGAAATGACAATAATAGAAAAAATATTAGCTAGCCATTCAGGCAAATCAATTGTAAAGCCAGGCGAGATTCTCGATGTAGAAATTGATGCCCGAGTAGCTCGTGATTTTGGTGGTGCCAATGTGGTAAAAAACCTTATTAAAAATGGTTTGGGATTGCAAGACCCTTCAAAAACTTATTTTACTTTTGATACCAACCCTGGTGGCTCTGACCAGAAATATGCTGCCAATCAGCAGTATTGTCGAATGTTTGCCCGTGAAAATGGAATTCAAGTATTCGATATCAATACGGGTATTGGAACCCATCAAGCGATTGATCGCGGTTTGGTATTGCCTGGTGGAACATTTGTTTCAACCGACTCGCATGCCAATATTATGGGAGCCATCGGAGCCTTTGGGCAAGGAATGGGCGATCAGGATATTGCTGCCGTTTGGGCGCGAGGAAAAGCCTGGTTTAAAGCCCCCAAAAGTGTAAAGATTAATTTGAATGGAAAGCGTCCTGATGGAATTGCCGCTAAAGATATTGTGTTAAACCTATTAAACATTTTTGGTGCAAACAAGCTTTTGGGTTATGCTGTTGAAATATATGGTAACGAAGTAGATGCTTTTACTTTAGATGAGCGTATTACGATATCGTCGATGGCAACCGAGATGGGGGCAATCATAGTATTGTTTACTCCAAATAAAGTTATTTTAGATGAGCTTCAACGTCGTTCAGGGATTAAGGCTGACGGAATTAAAGCTGATGATGATGCTGTTTACGAACAGGAGCATGATATTGATATGAGCACTTTTGTACATATGGTAGCTCGTCCTGGAAAACCCCATGATGATGCATCAGTGGCTAGTTTGAAGAAAACACATATCGAATCAGCATTTATAGGAAGTTGTACTAATGGTCGTATGGAAGATTTGCGAATTACTGCAGATATCTTAAAGGGCCGAAAAGTAGCACCAGGAATTGTGCTAAAAATTGTACCTACTACAGATGAAATTTGGCGTGAGGCTTTAGATGAAGGACTGATTAAGATATTTAAAGATGCTGGTGCTTTGGTTTCCAATGCAGGATGTGCAGGATGTGCTGCTGGCCAAGTTGGCCAAAATGGGCCTGACGAAACAACCATTAGTACGGGCAACAGAAATTTTGCGGGTAAACAAGGTAAAGGTGAAGTGTTCTTGGCTTCTCCACGCACGGTAGCAATTTCTGCTATTGCAGGATATATTACTGACGATGTTGAAGACCTTACAGTGGACGTGAGTTTTGAAAGTAGAGGACTTAAACTAGAACCTAAAGAACAAGCGAAGGTTGAAGATGCTGAGGCAAAATCTCTTGTAGTTGAAGGTCGCGTTTGGCTCATTGAGCAAGATGATATCGATACGGATATGATTTTTCACAATCGTTATTTAACCATTACCGATATCAATGAGATGGGACAATATGCGTTTGATAATCTTGAAGGTTATGAAGACTTTTCTACAAAATCAAAACCTGGTGATATCATTGTAACGGGAAAGAACTTTGGAGCAGGAAGTTCACGTCAGCAGGCGGTTGATTGCTTTAAGGCTTTAGGTATTCCTTGTATTCTAGCGGAATCGTATGGTGCTATTTATGAGCGAAATGCTATTAATGCAGCCATGCCAATCTTAAGCTATGATGCTAAAATGATTGATGAAATTGCGTTGAAAAATGGAGATACTCTTCGTGTTGACTTTATAAAAGGGGAAGTAACTAATGTTAGCAATGGTAAAACTACTGCTATCAATCCATTTTATGATGTGCAAAAAGAGATATATTTGCGAGGAGGACTCTTGTAAATAATCCTCAATAATGAAATAAAAAATCCATCAATTTGTATAAGTTGATGGATTTTCTTATTTTAGCGTAATATTGCTATTAACTCCTTTATCATTGCCTAGAACGACTATATATGATTGATAAGCTACAATTAAAAATAAAGAACCTTGAACTTCTACTAAAAGTAAAGAGCCTTATTTTAAGAGCTACTGATATTGAAATCTTGCTTCAGGAAGTGTGTAAATTAGTAATCGTTCAAAATGTGTATGATGTTTCGTGGGCTATGCTTTTCAATCAGGAAGGCGAAGTTGATAAAATAATTAGTTCCGTAGAGAACAACCATGTTATTACTACCCATCTTTGTTGGGATGAAACCTTGAAATCATCAGAAGTTAACATTCACCCACGCGATACAAAACGTTGCAGAAATTGTGTGCTTGCCGAAAATAAAAATTCAAGCCTTGTATCCAAACGTTTGGAGCATGATGGACATATTTTTGGTGTATTTTCTGTTTCGGTGAAAGGGAGTATTATTGATAAAGAGCTTGAACTTCAGTTTGAGGAGTTGGTTGATGATATTGCGGTTGCTATCAATACGCTAAAGTTAAAAGAGACGAGTGTTAAGTACCAGAATGATCTTGTGGAAGGCCAAAATATGTTTAAGAAGTTATTAGAAACTTCATCAGTGGCTATGGGTGTAATAGGGCTTGATTATGGTGTTAAATTTATGACCAATAGTCTGTTGGATATGTTAGGCTTTCCTGCTGATATTAATTTTAAGGAGAATAAACTTAAGGCTTTAGATTATATGGCTGAAGGTTTAGAGGATATGGCTGCGAGTGCACTTAAAGAGATGACCTCCGATATTCCAATGATTACTAAAGATACGATATTTAAAACGAATGGTGGTCGGAAGATAAAAATGCGTATTAATATTTCTATGTTGTTTGATTTGCATAAAAAACATAGTGGATTTATGGTGGTTTTTAATGATTTATCAGCACAAGTAAAATCAGCGGAGGCCTTGGAATATAGTGAGGAGCAGTTTCGTCTTCTTTTTATGAAAGCGCCCAATGGTGTATTATTATTAAATCCTGCGGGTGTTATAATAGACTGTAATGAGGAGGAGGCAGAAATGCTTCAACGTGATAGAAATGAAATAATTGGAACGCCTGTCCAAAATTTTCTTACCTCAGAGTTTCAGGAAGTCTTTACTGATAGTTTTAATCGGTTTTTAGAACAAGGGGCTACCGAAGTGATGGTAAAACTAAAGCGTGCAGATAATGAAGAAATCATGGTTTTAAGAAATGTATCTGCAATTTATGACTCGGAAGGTGTTATGGGAGGGATTATTGTGCACAG
>Ga0256844_10000555_pt1 | contig 14317 bp, 12 predicted proteins | sample MusselsmetaG_FD_189100 | JGI IMG/M metagenome (GOLD analysis project Ga0256844, IMG submission 189100) | Mussel associated microbial communities from hydrothermal vent at the East Pacific Rise, Pacific Ocean - Mussels | ecosystem: Host-associated > Mollusca > Shell > Unclassified ... | reverse complement strand
AATCATTTACATCAAAATGGAAAACAAGTAATTTTGACTTCAGATAAAGCTCCTGTAGATATGCAAGAGATTGAACAAAGATTACTTTCTAGATTTAAATGGGGATTATCAGCAGAATTACAATCACCAAGTTATGAAACAAGAATTTCTATTTTGGATAATAAACTCTATCGTGATGGTGTTGTAATGCCAGAGGAAGTAATTGAATATATTGCAAAAAATATTAAAACTAACGTTAGAGAATTAGAAGGCGTTTTAATTTCTATGATAGCTCAAGCATCTTTTAATAGAAAAGAATATACTTTACATCTTGCAAAAGGAATTGTTGATAAATTTGTAAAGAATACAAAAAAAGAAGTCTCAATAGATTATATTCAAAAAGTTGTTTCTAAGTATTTTGAAATGGATGTTACTACATTACAATCAAAAACTAGAAAAAGACATATAGTTCAAGCCAGACAATTAGCAATGTACTTTGCTAAACGCTTAACTAAAGCCTCATTAGCAAGTATAGGTTCGCAAATTGGAAGTAGAGATCATGCTACTGTTTTACATGCCTGCAAAACAGTAAATAACCTTTCTGAAACTGATAGACAGTTTAAAGTTTATGTTGAAGATTTAACTAAAAAACTTACTAGCTAAACCCTTATTTTTTTTATATCTGATGACTAAAATACTTATGGTTTGCTTAGGTAATATTTGTAGATCACCTTTGGCAGAAGGAATTTTATCATCACTATCTAATCAAAAAAAAATATTTGTAGATTCTGCAGGAACATCTGCCTATCATGTTGGAGAATTACCTGATGTAAGATCTATAGAAATTGCTAAAATTAATGGAATTGATATTACAAATCAAAGAAGTAGACAATTTAAAATTAAAGATTTTGATAATTTTGATTTAATTTATGTAATGGATAAATCAAATTTTAAAAATTTAAGAAAATTGGCTAGAAATAATAATGATATTATTAAAATAAAGTTAATCCTTAACGAATTATATCCAACTCAAAATTTAGATGTTCCTGATCCTTATTATAGTGGAGATAATGGTTTTAGAGATGTGTTTAAAATGTTAAAGAATTCTTGTGAAATAATTATTTATAATATAAATGAAAACAAAAGGTAAATTATTTTTAATTCCAACTACTTAGGAGACAGTAATCCTTTAGATGTTTTACCAATAAAAGTAAAGCAAATAATAGAGCAAACAAATCATTTTATAGTAGAGAATGAAAAAACTGCTAGGCGATTTATAAAGAAAATTTGTCCAGAAAAAATACAATCAGAATTAATTATTTATCCTTTAGATAAAAGAGTAGAGAATATAGATACTCAAAACTATCTTGATATCTGTAATCAAAATATAAACATAGGTTTATTATCCGAAGCTGGTGTTCCTGCAATAGCAGATCCTGGTGCAGTTATTGTAGAATTAGCTCATAAAAATAATGTTAAAGTTGTACCTTTAGTTGGACCTTCTTCTATATTAATGGCTATGATGAGCTCTGGTTTTAATGGTCAGAATTTTACTTTTAATGGGTATTTACCTATTGATAATAAAGAAAGGAAATCTACTCTTAAAAAGCTAGAAAGACTGTCAAAAGATAATAATCAATCACAAATTTTTATAGAAACTCCATATCGTAATGAAAAAATGTTACAAGAAATACTTAGTTCATTACATGCAGATACTAAATTATGTATAGCTGCAGATATATCTTTAGAAGATGAGTTTATTAGAACTTTATCAATAAAAGAGTGGAAAAATACTTCTAGACCAAATTTACATAAACGACCAACAATTTTTATAATACATAAGTTTTATTAAAAAATGAGCTATTTTTGAATTAACAAAAATAGCTCATCACAAACAACCTTTTAATAACCAAAATTAAAAGCAGTATTCATTTTCTGATATAATTTTATCAGCTATAGTATTACGTAATGCAATTACGTTAGGTTCATTAGTATATTTAGTAAAACGTTTTAATCCCATTTTCATCATTCTATTTTCATCACCAGTAGAAAAGTAGTTTATAGCTTCTTTACCAAACTGTTGCGCTTTATTTACCGCATTATATAGAACTAATTTAGCCATTGCAATTTGGGCTTCATTTTCTTTTTCAGTAGTTGCTTTAACAAGTTTTTCAGTTCTTAAAACAGTAGATTCTGCCATGTATATTTCAATCATTATTTCAGCAGCAGCTAAAATTAATTGCTGATGCTTTTCAAGTTCCATCATATATGTTTGAATTGCTTTACCAGCAACCATCAAATATGCTTTTTTTAAGTTCTCAATAACAACTTTTTCTTCAGAAAATAGTTCAGAATAATCTGGTGTTTCAAAAGAAGGGATTTCCATTAAGCTATTACCAACAGCCATTGCAGGTGTCATTAAATCAACTTGACCTTTCATTGCTTTTTTAATTAACATGCTTACAGATAAAAGTCTGTTAATTTCATTAGTTCCTTCATAAATACGAGCAATACGTGCATCACGCCAAGCCGATTCAATAGGTGTTTCTTCACTAAAGCCCATTCCTCCAAATATTTGAATACCTTCATCTGAAACAAATTGTCCCATTTCAGAACCATATACTTTAAGCATAGCTGCTTCAATAGCAAATTCTTTAATACCTTCTAGTTCAGCTTCTTGATGTGATTTGCCAGAAGAAATTAATTCATCTATTCTATTTTGAATATCTTTACCTGCTCTATAAGTTCCACTTTCAGTAGCATAAACACGAGCAGCCATTTCAGCAAATTTTTGTTTTATTGCTCCAAACTGTGCGATAGGTGTATTAAATTGTTTGCGCTCATTTGCATATTTAATACTTTCAGTTATTATTCTTCTACCAGCATCAATAATTGCCGCAGATAATTTTATACGTCCAATATTTAAAACATTTAAAGCTATTTTGAAACCTCTACCACGTTCTGCTAACATGTTTTCAACAGGGATTTTAGTATCACTAAAGAAAACTTGTCTAGTAGAAGATGATCTAATTCCTAATTTATGTTCTTCTTCACCTAAAGAAACTCCATTTGGATTATTTGCATCAAATTCTAATATAAAAGCAGAAATATTTTTGTCATCATCTATACGAGCGAAAACAATAAAAATACTAGCAAATCCAGCATTTGTTATCCACATTTTTTGACCGTTAATTATATAATGTTTTCCATCATCAGATAATTTAGCTGTTGTTCTCCCAGAATTTGCATCACTACCAGCAGTAGGTTCAGTTAAACAATAAGCACCAAATTTTTCTCCACTTGCTAAAGCAGGAACATATCTTTGTTTTTGTTCTTCTGTTCCATAAAGTACAATTGGCATTGTTCCAATACCTGTATGAGCTCCATAAGCAGTAGAGAATGAGCCAGTAGCTCCAGAAATACGATCACAAACTAATAAAGTAGAAACAAAACCCATTCCCATTCCTCCATAAGCTTCAGGAACAGAAATACTTAAAAATCCCATTTCACCAGCTTTATTCATTATATCTTCAGTAAGAGCAAAATCTTTTTTCTCAAAACGAGCTTTATTTGGCCAAATTTCACGGTCTACAAATTCGATGATACTTTCTTTCATCATTTCTTGCTCTTCTGTAAAGTCGTCTACAGTAAAGATATCTTCACATTTGCTTTGTTTTACTAAGAATTCTCCTCCTTTTATTGATTTTTCCATGATACGTATTTTTATAATTTATTTATTGAATTAATACTTATAATAACTCAACATTAATAATTTTTATATTTTAAGATTGCCACTTCGCTCTTTTAGGTTCATCGTAATGAAGTCATTACTAACAAAATGAAGTAATCTGTTGTTGTTTTATTTTAATAGTTCATAAACTCCTGCCGCACCTTGTCCTGTTCCAACACACATTGTTACAATACCGTATTTACTTTTTCTTCTTCTCATTTCATTAAATAACTGTACAGATAATTTACTTCCTGTACAACCTAGTGGATGTCCAAGTGCAATGGCACCACCATTTACGTTTACTATATCAGTATTTAATCCTAATTCATCTATCACAGCTAATGATTGTGATGCAAAGGCTTCATTTAATTCAAATAAATCAATATCTTGAACTTTTAATCCGGCTCTTTTTAAAGCTTTTGGAACTGCAGCAACTGGTCCAATTCCCATCAAACTTGGAGGAACACCTGCGGCAGCATAAGAAACCATTCTTGCAATTGGTTCTATATTTAATTCTTTAACCATTTCTTCACTCATCACCATAACAAAAGATGCTCCATCACTCATTTGTGATGAATTTCCTGCTGTCACACTTCCTCCAGCAGCAAAAACAGGTCGTAATCTTGCTAATGCTTCTTTACTTGTTCCTCTACGAGGACCTTCGTCTTGTGAAACAGTATATTTTTTAGTTTGTTTTTTACCTTCTCCATTTAAGAAAATATGCTCAACTTCGATAGGAATAATATCGTCTTTGAAAGTTCCATTATCTAAAGCTTTTAAAGCTTTCATGTGTGAATTGAATGAAAATTCATCTTGTGCTTCTCTCGAAACATTATATTTTTTAGCTACGGCTTCGGCTGTTAACCCCATTCCCCAATAATAATCTTCATGACCATTTTTAGCACTTTCATAATTTGGGACTGCACGATAACCACCCATAGGAATGTAACTCATACTTTCCACACCACCAGCAATGATACAATCTGCCATTCCACTTTCAATTTTTGCTACGGCAATACTTATAGTTTCTAATCCTGATGCACAATATCTGTTTACAGTTACACCAGGAACATCATCAACTTTTAATCCCATAAGTGAAACTAACCGACCAATATTTAGTCCTTGTTCTGCCTCTGGCATGGCATTACCAACAATCACATCATCAATACGTGATTTGTCTAATTGTGGAACATCTTTTAATAAATGCTCTATAGTTTCTGCAGCTAATTCGTCTGGACGTTTAAATCTAAACACACCTCTTGGTGCTTTTCCTACTGCTGTTCTATATCCTGTTACTATATATGCTGTTTTCATTCCTATCCCTAACCCTTTCCAAAGGAAAGGGAATTTTTATTAAAGGTTATTTTTATATTTTTTACTCAATTATAATTTTCCATCTTGTTAACTAGTTCCTTCCCTTAGGGAAGGTTAGGATGGGAATTAGTTTCTCAACGGTTTTCCTGTTTTTAATGTGTGTTGAATTCTCTCTAAAGTTTTACGTTCTGTAAATAAACTCATTATTGCTTCACGTTCTAAATCTAATAGATATTGTTCACTCACCATAGTTGGTTCTGATAAATCACCACCAGCCATTACATATCCTAATTTATTGGCGATTTTTCTATCATGTTCACTTGCATATCTACCATGTACTAAACTATCGGTACCAACCATAAACATTCCTAAAGCTTGTTGTCCTAAAGCTTTTATTTTTTGAGGTGCAGGTTGTGTATAACCATCTTCTAACATTTGTATAGCGTAACGTTTAGCTGTTGCTATTTGTCGCTGTTCATTTACAACAACAACATCTTTTCCTTTTTGATAAAATCCCATATCAAAAGCTTCATACGCTGATGTAGCTACTTTTGCCATAGCAATATCAATAAAAGCATCACGTAGTCTGTTTAATTTAACATCATCTTTCACCCAAAGATCTGATACTCTTTTAGTCATTTCTTTAGTACCAGCTCCAGCAGGAATAATTCCGACACCAAACTCAACCAAACCAGTATAAGTTTCTGCTGCAGCTACTACTTTATCGACATGCATACTCATTTCACAAGCACCACCAAAAGTCATTCCTCGTGGTGTAATTAAGGTTGGAACAGATGAATATCGCAAACGCATTACAGTATCTTGGAATACTCTAACTCCCATTGCTAATTCATCATAATCTTGCTCTACAGCCATCATTAATGCCATAGCTAAATTAGCTCCAACAGAGAAGTTGGCTGCTTGATTACCTAAAATAACAGCTTCGTATTCTTGTTCTGCTAAATCAATCCCTTTATTAATAGCAGCTAAAACACCACCACCAAGTGTATTCATTTTTGAACGGAATTCTACATTTAAAACACCATCACCTAAATGTTGTATTGAAGCATCACTATTAGACCAAATTTCTTTTGTTTCACGTATATTATCTAAAATAATGAAAGCATCTTGACCAGGAATTTTGATGTATTTTTTATCAGGAATAGAGTAGTAGTATTTTGCTCCTTCTTTAATAGTATAGAAACTAGTATTGCCAACAGCAATCATATCTTTAACCCATGAAGCAACAGTGTAACCCTCTTTTTCCATTAATTGAATTCCTTTTTCAACTCCAATAGCATCCCAAATTTGAAATGGACCATGTTGCCAACCAAATCCAGCTCTTAAGGCATCATCTAATCGGTATAATTCATCCGAAATTTCAGGAATTCTGTTTTGTACATAAGCAAAAAGTGCAGTAAAAGATTTTCGATAAAATCTCCCTGCTTTATCCATTCCGTTTACGAGCACTTTAAAACGATCTGTTACATTGTCTATGGATTTAGTCATATCTAATGTAGCAAATTTTACTCGTTGCTTAGGTGTATATTCTAAAGTGTTTAAGTCTAAAGATAAAATCTCTTTTTTTCCTTCTGCATTGACAGATTTTTTATAAAAACCTTGTTTAGTTTTTGATCCCAACCATTTATTTTCCATCATTTTGTTAACAAAATCAGGTATTTCGAATAAATGTTTCATTTCGTCTTTAGGGCAATTATCTTTTACACCATTTGCAGTGTGAACAAGTGTATCTAAGCCAACTACATCAATCGTTCTAAAAGTAGCTGATTTTGGTCTACCAATAATAGGTCCCGTTAATTTATCAACTTCATCAACAGTCATGTCTAATTCCTTTACAATATGGAATAAACTCATGATACCAAAAATTCCAATTCGGTTACCAATAAATGCAGGAGTATCTTTAGCTAAAACTGAAGTTTTTCCTAAGAATTTTTCTCCGTACATCATTAAGAAATCGGTTACTTCGTCTTTACAATCTGGTCCAGGAACAACTTCAAAGAGTTTTAAATATCTTGGTGGATTGAAAAAATGTGTAACTGCAAAATGTTTTTGAAAATCTTCACTACGACCTTTATTCATAAAAGAAATAGGAATTCCAGAAGTGTTTGAAGTAATTAATGTTCCTTTTTTTCTATATTTTTCAATATTTTTAAAAACTTGTTGTTTGATGTCTAAACGTTCTACAACGACTTCAATAATCCAATCAACATCAGTTATTTTGTGTAAATCATCTTCTAAATTACCTGTAGAAATTCTACTAGCAAATTTTTGATTATATATAGGTGAAGGTTTTGATTTTAATGAAGCTTTTAAACTATCATTTACCAAACGATTACGAACTACCATGCTTTCTAAAGTTAGTCCTTTTGATTTTTCTTTATCGTTTAATTCACGAGGAATTATATCTAATAATAATACTTCAACACCAATATTGGCAAAATGACAAGCAATACCTGACCCCATAATTCCAGATCCGATAACTGCTACTTTTTTAATACTTCTTTTCATTTGGTCCGTTTTATACTTTAAGTAATTAAATTACTTGTTGTTTGTTATTATAAATTTTATTTTCTCCAATTAATTTATGAATTGTTTCAATTACATTCAAAAAACCATTCATATCATTATTGCTAACATTTTCTCTAACAGTATTATTAAACTGAATTACAGATTCTTTTGCTTGTTCTCGTTTGATTTTACCGAAAGCTGTTAGTTTAATTAAAACACTTCGTCCGTCATTAGGATTTTTTTCTCTAAAAATAATTCCTTTTTCTTCCATAGATTTTAGAATACGTGATAAACTTGTCGATTCCATTCCCATTTTTGGACCTAATGAAGTTGAAGGAGTACCTTTTTCAGGATCAATATTTAATACAACAAAACCCATTGCCATTGTATAATCAAGTTTTTGAGCTTGTTCATTATACATTTTAGAAACAAGTTGCCAAGTTGCTCTTAAATTATGATCTATTGTGTTTGATTTTGCCATATGCTACAAATATATAAAAAAATACTATGCACGCATAGTAAATTATAAAAAAGTTATGCGTGCATAGTATTTATTTTGATTAAATTATCCTAATAGTATAATTTTAGTAAATTTGTATAACTCATATTATTATTATATTATGAGGCATCAAACTTCAATAATATAAGGAACATTTACTTATTTAATTTTAGTTAAATTATAAAAATTTGTAAAAAGCTAAATTATACAGTATTTTGGACTCGTAATAGAAAATTATAATGAATAATGTGAGGTTAAAGAATAATTCTATATTAAATGTGTAAAGATTGTAATAAAAATGTAGAGTATTTAAATGCCTTGTATATTGTTTCTAAAACAGCTGAAGATAATAGAAAATGTAAGCGTATTCATCAATATAAATCTTGTAAACAATGCTCTTTATTTATTACATTTTGTAAAGCGAATAGAATAAAAGATAAAGTTTCACTACTTAAAGAGATACGAAACAGTTTGGTATCTAAACCTAAAAACAAAACCTTGTAACCGACAATGTTACAAGGTTTTTGGAGGTGTCGATCGGATTCGAACCGATGTACACGGTGTTGCAGACCGTTGCCTAGCCTCTCGGCCACGACACCATTTTAAGGGGATGCAAATATAATAAATATTTTGAATATAAATATAAAATATATTAATTTTTTATCTACTCATTTTTATTGATACCATGTCAACATCTCCACCAATTGGAGGGTTTATTTTAGAGACTGAAACAGTAGCTTTTTTGACTAAAGGTATTTCATTATAAATTCTATCTAAAATCCTATTAGCAACAGTTTCTAATAATTTTGCCCTAATTGCCATTTCTTCCTTAATAATATTATTTAAATGAACATAATCAATTGTATCATTTAAGTCATCTGAAATAGCAGAAGGTTTGAGGTTAGCTTTAATTGTTAAATTAACATGATAATCAGACCCAATTTGACCTTCTTCGATTAAGCATCCGTGATAACCATAAACTTTTATATTTTTTAGAATTATTTTTCCCATAACTTAATTAGTTTAACTAAACAAATATACAAATTAATACATTTATTATTCTATAAATAACTCTTTATCTAATATCCTATTCATATAATCTTGAACGTATGCTTTACATTCTTTTTCTAAAATATACATTTCATCATTTTTAGAATTTATTAAATTATGTTCAAAAGTATCATCATCAATTGAATAAAAACCAATTGTTTTGTTACCATCAAAAACTAGTGTATAGCCATCTTTAATAAAATGATAAACATTACCTGTATGTGTTATTACAAATGGATCTACATCTTTTCTAATTAATGATCTTCCCCAAGAGCGAAATGGTTTTTTATACCCAATCATATCAAGTACTGTTGGATATATATCTATTTGTTGAGCAAGTAAAGTATCTATTTTTGCTAATGAATTATCTGGTTTGTAAAAAAGAATTGGTACAGCATTACGATTTATACCCTTTCTGTATTTTTTATAATATTTTTGATTGGTATGGTCTGCGGTAAAGATAAAGATGGTATTATCATACCATGGTTCTTTTTTTGCTTTTTCAAAGAATTTTTTAAAAGCATAATCAGTATATCCAACAACTTGATGTATAGGTTTATTTCCTTTTGGAAATTTGTTTTCAAATTCTTTAGGTACAATATACGGAGTGTGTGAAGTTATTGTAAATACAGAAGCAAAGAATGGTTGTTTCTTTTTAGAGATGGTTTCTTCCATAAATTGTAAAAAAGGCTCATCCCAAATACCCCAAATACCATCATATTCGTCATCATTATTAAATTCAGTTCTTCCATAATAATGATTGATACCTATTATATTACCAAACCCTTGAAATCCCATAGATCCATTTGCTGCACCATGAAAAAACGAAGTATCATAGTCATAATCATTAAGGCAAGAAACCAAAGATTGAATTTTTTGATTTGAAAACGAAGATGATGTAAATGCTACTTTAAAAGATGGAATTCCAGCAAGTATTGATGACATCCCGTGAATAGATTTTCTTCCGTTTGCAAATGCATTATCAAAAATTAAACTGTAATTTGATAAAGAGTCTAAAAAAGGAGTGTATCCTTGGTAGTTTGGAATATTATAGCGTTTATTAAAAGCACCTAAATATTCTCTTCCATAACTTTCTACAATAAACAATACAATGTTAGGTTTATTAGTAATTGTATCATTTTGATTATATTGTTTTATAGGTTTTACAATATTTTGAATTTCTTTTTCTGATACAAAATTTTTGTGTTTAAAATAATTTTTATTAATTGTTCTAATTAGTGTGAATGGTGTGTTTAGAATCATAGATGCTTGTTCTGGTTTTGTAATGTGTTTATTTGCATCGACAAGTGTTATTGGTCTAGTACTGTGTTTAAAATCTCCTCGAATACCTCCAATAGTTAGAGTGCCTATAATTATAAAAGCTAATAAGGAAGTTAGTAAATAACTCCATTTATTAGTTATATTTATTTCATTTAAATCAGCTTTTTTGTATAATTTTATCCAAACCCAAGATAACAAAGTATAGAAAAATAATACATGCCAATAATGTCTTAAAAAGGAAAATAGTAGAGAGAAGCCATTAGTTTCATTCTCAAATTCATTAAAAGTAGCAATTGTTAATCTAAAATTAGAAAATTGATAATAAATTAAGTCAATAAAATTAGTAGCATATGCAATAAGGTTTGTTGTGAAATACAAATAAAAAATAAATTTTTGATATTTTTTTTTAGTATTTATATATAATGGTAGAATACTAAACAAAATAAATAGTAAGTTTACATAGAGAATTGCAGTTGTGTCAAAAGTAACACCTCTGTAGAAAATATTTACAAGTTCTGAAACATTATCAATATGTAATAAATTTTTATTGTAAAAATAAAAAAGTACCCTAGCAGAAAAATAAAAAATATATACAAGGCTTAGCCTATAAATAAAAAGTTTGTACTCTTTTATTCGAATCATTTTATATTGGAATTTAATTGCAAAAGTACTAAATTAATATGTTTGTATTATATATTTTCATTAGAGCTTTATTTTTGTAATTCTTGTTACATAATAAATGTGCTAGTTAATAAAAAATCAATTACCTTTGTTACATAGAATGATTTTAAATAATATATAATGAAATTTAATAAAAGCGATATAAATAAAGTTTTAGAGACTATTACCGCTCCAGGAGAAGGTAAAAGTATTATAGAAAGTAATTCAGTTAAAAATATTGTTATTTTTGGCGATGAAGTAGTTGTTGATGTTGAGATAGCTAATCCTACAATTCAAGCTAAAAAAAAGGTCGAAGTAGAGATAATTAAAGCTATTCATGATGAAATAAATCAAAAAATAGATGTTAAGGTAAATGTAAAAGCTAAAGCAGTTGCACCTCCAATTCAATCTATGCAAAGTTTATCTAAAAAAATACCAGGAATAAAAAACATTATTGCTGTAGCTTCAGGAAAAGGAGGAGTTGGAAAGTCTACTATAACAGCTAATATTGCTGTAACTTTGGCAAAAATGGGATTTAAAGTTGGGATTTTAGATGCTGATGTTTATGGACCATCAATGCCAATTATGTTTGATGTTGCTAATGAAAAGCCTTTATCAGTAAATGTTGATGGAAGAGCAAAAATGAAGCCTATAGAAAACTATGGTGTTAAAATGTTATCATTAGGTTTTTTTACTGATGCTAATCAAGCAGTTATTTGGCGTGGAGCAATGGCTTCAAAAGCTTTAAATCAAATGATATTTGATTCTTATTGGGGAGAATTAGATTATATGTTAATTGATTTACCTCCTGGAACAGGAGATATTCATTTATCAATTGTACAAGCTGTACCTGTAACTGGTGCTGTTATTGTTAGTACACCTCAAAATATTGCTTTAGCTGATGCTAAAAAAGGTGTTGCAATGTTCAAACAAGAAAATATAAATGTACCTGTATTAGGTATTGTAGAAAATATGAGCTTTTTTACTCCAGCAGAATTACCAGATAATAAATACTATATATTTGGAAAAGATGGAGCAAAAGATTTGGCTGAAGATATAAATACAACTTTTTTAGGAGAAGTTCCATTAGTACAAAGTATCCGTGAAGCAGGAGATGTTGGAAGGCCAGCTGCTATGCAAGAAGGTTCGCCGATTGAAAAAGCATTTACTGAGATTACACAAAATATGTTAACACAATTAATTAAAAGAAATAAAGATTTACCAGAAACTGAAATTGTACAAATCACTAATATGAGTGGTTGTTCGGCAAATTAAATATAAGAACAAAACTCCTTGAATTAATGTATATTTGAGGAGTTTTTTAATAAAAAATAGTTATGACAGATATTAATATTCAAAAAAATATAGAAAAAGCACTTGATGAAATAAGGCCGTTTTTATTAAATGATGGTGGAGATATTTCATTAGTATCCATTAATAATACTATTGTTGAAGTTAGGTTGTTAGGAGCTTGTGAAAATTGTAATATTAATAAAATGACTTTAAAGAATGGAGTAGAAGCAACTATTAAAAAATATGCACCTCATATTACAGAAGTGATTGCTGTAAGTAAGATTTAAAAAATTAAATAATATTTTAAAAGATTTATTTTTTTTGTGATAAAATAATAAAGACTCTTAAGAACTTATTTCTTAAGAGTTTTTATTAGAATAAAATATTTTATATAAATATATTATTTTACAATTAATTTTTGAGTATTAAATCCATCAGTAGCATCAATTTTAATAAAATATATAGCAGAACTTAATTCATAAATATCAAAATAATAACCTTTTTATAACCTTTAGAAAAAACTTTTACAAATTTACCTGAAGTATTATAAATAGATATATTCTTTATATAGCTATTAGATTTAAATGAGCTATTAGTAATTGATGGATATAAGGTAAAGATGGTAAAATAACTCATCCATTAAAAGGAGATGGAGCATCATTGGTTGAGATAATGTAGCTGATTTAAATTATGATAGTAAAGGTTTGAGAACTGAAATGTTTAATGATATGAGTTATTGGTTGGAAAGAGTAGATAAACAAGTTACATTTATTGGTGATTTATCAAATAAAGAGCAAAAATTTAATGCTCCAAAGGATATTACTGTTAAACATTTTTTATCAAATATTGAAATAGGAAATTATGCTAAAGGAGAGAATATTGTTCTAAAACCTTGGGAATATTTTATATTAATAGAATAGATAAATATTAATATTTATAAGTAAATTTTATTTTTAACAAGATATAAAGTATTTATCCTTTTTATATTTAGAATTATAAATATAAATAGGTTACTTTTTTATTCTTTAACAAAAGTTTGTATATTTACCCAAATTCAAACTTTTAATGTCTTATAGATATATTCTTATTGTTGTTAAAAGGAACCCTGAATAATTGTATTTCAGTTATTTATGTAATACAATTATGTTAATTAATTTTTTAATAAAAAATAATGCCAAGATATCATACATTAGGAAAAATACCACATAAAAGACATACTACCTTTAAAAAACCTGACGGAAGTCTTTATCAAGAAGAACTTTTTGGAACAGCTGGTTTTGCTGGAATGTCTAGTTTAATTTATCATCTTTATCCTCCAACTGTTGTAAGTGAAATTAAAAAAGTAGCCGATTTAACTCCAAAAATTGCTATAGAAAAACATATGAAAGCAATGAGTTTTCAAGGTTTTTCATTACCAGTTGAAGAAGAATATTTAGAGAGCCGAAAAACATTATTTGTAAATGGAGATATGCACATTGGTCTTGCTGCTCCAAAAACTTTTAATCAAGATTACTTTTATAGAAATGGTGATGCCGATGAAATGCTTTTTATACATAAAGGCTCTGGTTTGTTAAGAACAATGTTCGGAAATATAGATTTTAAATATGGTGATTATTTAATAATACCAAGAGGAATTACTTATCAGATTGATTTTGATACTGAAGAGAATAAAATTTTATATATAGAATCTTTTAGTCCAATATTTACACCAAATCGCTATCGAAATAATTTCGGTCAGTTATTAGAACATTCACCATTTTGTGAACGTGATTTTAGATTGCCAAAAGATTTAAAAACTCACGATGAAAAAGGAGAATTTAAAATCCTTTCTAAAAAACAAGGAATTCTTTATGAATATACACATACTAATCATCCTTTTGATGTAATAGGTTGGGACGGTTTTCATTATCCTTATGCTTTTTCAATTTTTGATTTTGAACCTATTACAGGTCGTGTACATTTGCCACCTCCAATTCATCAAC
>Ga0256844_10000554_pt1 | contig 14337 bp, 15 predicted proteins | sample MusselsmetaG_FD_189100 | JGI IMG/M metagenome (GOLD analysis project Ga0256844, IMG submission 189100) | Mussel associated microbial communities from hydrothermal vent at the East Pacific Rise, Pacific Ocean - Mussels | ecosystem: Host-associated > Mollusca > Shell > Unclassified ... | reverse complement strand
AAATCATTTAATTTTTTATAGGAGATTGTTTGAACACGTAAGATGTTTTTATGAATATTAAATCTTTTGACATTATTTTTATGAAGCTCTTCTAGTTCCATTAGTCTGGTTTTTTGTTGATAAAGATATTTACGTAGTAATATATTATCACGTTCTAATCTTTCTATTGTTTCAGATTGATTTAGATACTTATCTTTTGAACCAGTAATGCTATTGCTGATATTTAAGTAACTCTCTTTAATAGGTAGTGTAATTAACGCAAATTTATTTTGAAAAGATTCCTCTTTTCTTAAGAGGAATACAATACTAATAATAACGAAAGAGAGAAAAATTAATTTGCTATTCTTCATAAACAGTTTGTTGTAGTAGGTCTATCTCTTCAAGTGCTTTTCCTGTTCCTTTTGCAACCGCGAGTAGTGGCTCTTCTGCAACATAAACAGGAAGTTTAATAATATTTGATAGATATTTATCTAAACCACGAATTAAAGCACCACCACCTGTTAAGACAATTCCATTTTCAACAATGTCTCCAGCCAAATCAGGAGGAGTCTGTTCAAGTACAAGTTTAAGTGCTTCTCCAATCTCTTTTAGAGGCTCTTTAATAGCTTCTCTCATATGTTCAGAGGTAATCTCAACAGAAGTAAGAAGACCTGCTACTTGATCACGACCTTTTACATTCATGGTAAGCTCTTCATCCAATTGAATGGCTGTACCAATTTTAATTTTCATCTCTTCTGCAACTCTATCTCCAATAAGGAGGTTAAAGTTTTTCTTCATATAATCAATAATAAATTTATCAATTTTATCTCCAGCAGTTCTAATTGATTTAGAAAGAACCAAACCACCTAAAGAGATAACTCCAATCTCTGTTGTTCCACCACCAATATCAACCACCAAGTTTCCATTTGGTTCTTTTACTGGAATCCCAGAACCAATCGCTGCTGCCATTGGCTCTTCAATAAGGTAAACTTCTCTAGCTCCAGCACTCATTGCTGACTCTTTAACGGCTTTTCGTTCTACTTGTGTTAGTCCAAATGGAACACAGATAATGATTCGTGGAGAAAAGAGACCTTTTCTATTGTGTACTTTTTCAATAAAGTAACGAATCATCATCTCTGTTGTATTAAAATCGGCAATAACTCCATCTCTCATTGGACGAATGGCTTTAATGTTTCCAGGAGTTTTTCCGACCATATCTTTTGCCTCTTGACCAACGGCTAAGATATGTTCTCTTCCATGTTTGTCATATTGAATGGCAACCACTGAAGGCTCATTAATACAGATGCCTTTACCTTTTACCAATACCAATGTATTGGCTGTTCCTAAGTCTATCGCTAAATCGTTTGAAAACATTCCTAAAAGTCTTTTAAACATTTCTCTTCCCTTATGCCGTTTTTGAATTTTTTATATAAAGTGGTTTAATACCATTGTTGATTACATCTTCTGTAATAATAACCTCATAGCCATCGAGTTCAGGAAGTTCATACATAATATCCAGTAATCCCTCTTCCATGATTGAGCGTAAGCCCCTTGCACCAGTTTTTCGTTTAATTGCTTTTTGAGCAATGGCATTTAATGCACTCTCTTCAAAGGTTAGCACTGCATTGTCAATCTCAAAAAGTTTTTGATACTGCTTCATAATTGAGTTTTTAGGCTCAGTTAAAATTCGTACCATATCATCAAGTGTAATTGGTTCTAACGTAGCTGTGACGTGTAATCTTCCAATAAGTTCAGGAATAATACCAAATTGTACCAAGTCATCAGATTCAATTAAGTGCATGACATTTTCATTCTCTTTATTGCTTCGTTTATTTTGTCCAAAACCAAGTTGATTCGCACCCAATCGTCTTTGAATAATCTCTTCAACTCCGTCAAATGCTCCACCACAAATAAAGAGAATATTGGCAGTATCTATTTGAAGGAAGTCTTGATTTGGATGTTTTCTCCCACCTTTAGGTGGAATGTTAACAACTGAACCTTCAATAATTTTAAGAAGGGCTTGTTGAACACCTTCTCCTGAAACATCTCTTGTAATAGAACGGTTTTCGCCCATACGAGCAATTTTATCCATCTCATCGATAAATATAATTCCTCTTTCTGCTCTCTCTACATCTCCATCGGCCGATTGTAATAGTTTGGTTAAAATGTTTTCAACATCTTCACCTACATATCCAGCTTCTGTTAAGTTTGTAGCATCAGAGATGGCAATGGGTACATCTAAAAAACGTGCAATCGTTTGTGCTAAAAGGGTTTTTCCTGAACCTGTAGGTCCAATAAGTAAAATATTTGATTTCTCAATACTTGTATCATTGTCATGCAGATGTTTAAAAATTCTTTTATAGTGGTTGTACACAGCTACAGAAAGGGTTTTCTTCGCTTGATCTTGACCTATTACATAATCATTTAATAGTTTATGAATCTCTTTTGGAATTAATAATGTTTGTGGGGCATTATTATTTTGAAGTGGTGTCTCCTCCTCTTCTTCTTCTCCAAACAGTATTTTATAAGCAGATGTTACACAATTTGAACAGATATAGACATTGTTTCCTGCTATAAATGGGTTACTCTCTTTTTCTGTAGTATTACAAAAACTACATGTTTTTTTAGCCATTAATATTTTTCCTTATATATGGAATACCACGCTTTGATGTTGTGATAAACGTTACTAAATTTTTTACAATTTTTGATTGATTGTTTTTTAACAGTTTTTCAGCTGTCTCTTGAAGTGCATTTCCACTTTCAAACAGCTCCTTATAGGCAGTTTTTAAAAGATTAATTTCATCTCTTGCTATATGTCGTCTAAGTCCTGTTAAGTTTAAACCTCTAAGTGTTGCTCTGTTTCCTTCTGCTAAACAGTACGGAGGAATATCTTGACTTAAAGCAGAAGCTCCACCAACCATGGCAAAATCACCAATATGAACAAACTGATGAATAGGTGTTAATCCTCCTATAACAACATTATCTCCAAGCTCAACATGCCCTGCCAATGTTGCTCCATTGGCTAAAATACAGTTGTCTCCTATTATGACATCATGACCCAAATGGACATAACCCATTAAAAGATTATTGTTTCCAATTTTAGTGATGCTTCCACCACCTTTTGTTCCTGGGTTAAGTAGGGTAAATTCACGGATGGTGTTGTTGTCTCCAATAATAAGTTCAACATCTTCACCATTAAATTTTAAATCTTGGGGGATAGAGCCAACAACAGCGTGAGAGAAAATATGGTTAGCATTTCCGATGGTAGTTCGACCTGCAATATTTGCATGTGCATCTATAATATTATTATCGCCAATAGTGGCTTGTGAAGAGATTGTAACAAAAGGACCAATGGTTACATTGCTCCCTATTTTTGCTCCCTCTTCTATAATTGCTGTTTTGTGTATTTTGGACACTAAAAACCTTTTTTAAATTTTATTATTTATCTACAATCATCGCTTTTAATTCAGCTTCTGCTACCAATTTATCATCTACATAAGCTTTTGCTGATAGTTGCCAAATTGCACCACGTTGTTTAATAACTGTTAGTTTGTAAAGAAGTTGATCTCCTGGTGTTACAGGTGATCTAAATTTTGCTTTATCAATACTCATAAAGTAAACTACTTTATCTGCTGCAGCCTCTTGGTCTTCTTCACTAGAACTTTTAAATGCCAAAACTCCACCAGCTTGTGCCATACCTTCAATAATCATAACACCTGGATAAATTGGATGGTCAGGGAAGTGTCCTTGAAAGACTGGCTCAGAGATAGAAACATTTTTATAGCCTTCTATACTTACACCTTTTTCAAGTTTTGTGACACGATCAAGCAGTAAAAAAGGGTATCTATGTGGTAAAATTTTTTGAATTTCAACTACATCGTATAGCATTAATTGAGCCTTTAAAAGAAAATTTTGAATATTTTATCTAAAACTAGCTAAATTTTCAAAAGAACTTCTCTTACATCCTCATATATATGGCTTTTATAAAGAATTTCAACTTTTTGAGTAGGGATTACATCAACCACAAGAACAAGAGATAGGTCATAGTTGTTTAAAATTAATTTATTTCGTGTATTAATTTCTTCTTCAAAGGAGGGAGGGGTGTAAATAAGTTGATAGATACTTTTATAATGGGTTTGTGTTAATTGATTATAAACATCAAGTGTTATAAATTTTACTTCATCACGATTCATATAATGTAAGTTTCTAATCTTAACATCTACTTTTCCTCTTGTATACTCACTCTTTAAAGTAGAATAGGGCAAAAAGTGTGCAGGAATAACCTCTTTTTTTACTTTCAATAAGCCATATATCTGTCGCCAATTTAAAAAACGCTCTTTAACTATTTTATACTCAATATTATTATCTTCATACACCCAACGTCTTTTATAAAGTTCAATTCGTGCTTCAATCGATTCTGGTTGTACTTGTTTGGAGATAGGAGAAAAAAGTTCATCAGCCAGTTTTTGTTGTTGCTCTCGTTGCATGGTTAAACCAAAGAGACAACCACAATAATCTTGTCTATACAAAACATCTTTTTTTGCCAATATATTTTGTTCTTGTGTTCCTGAAGCCTTCCTATAATCAGGAGCAATAAACTTTATACCAAATTTAGTAGCCAACGCATCTCCTGCATGTTTAAGTTGTTTTAATGATTTTTTAGGAGAAGTTAATAATGTTGATGTAAAAGTTTTTTCACCCAACTCAGAGGCCTTTTGGGCTGTTATCTCAAATCGTCTATCAAAACAGATGGCACATCTAGCTCCCTTCTCAGGCTCTTTCTCAAACCCTCGAACAGCTTCAAGCCAATTGTGGGTGTCATATTCCCCTTCAATTAGCTCAATCCCCAACATCTTACACGAACGTTGCACATCAAGCAATCGAAGCTGATACTCACTGTATGGATGTATATTGGGATCATAAAAAAAGCCTATGAGTTTTTCATTGGGGTATTCAAGTTGTAGTTTTTGTAAAAAATAGTGGCTGTCTACAGCACAGCAGATATGTACTAAAATAGTGGAATCCTTATATAATATTTGTTTTTTTGATTTATATCATAAAACTCTTAATCTCGAATAAGTTGAGACAATTTACAACACTCTTCTTCAAAACCCTTCAAAATTTTTAAAAAAAGCCAATCCTCACACCCATTTTGTTAAAATAACATCAAAGAATTAAAGTTAAAATATGTGAAAATAGTTTAACGCAAAAGGATCAATGTGAAACAGTATAATATAGCTGTTGTAGGTGCAAGTGGGGCAGTAGGCGAAGAGCTTTTTAGAGTCTTAGAAGAGGTTAAGTTTCCAATAGGAAATTTATTGCCTTTGGCCAGTTCAAATTCAGCAGGTTCAATGATTGAATTTAAGGGAAAGAACCATAGAATAGAAGAGTTAACTGAAACAGTTTTTGAGGGTCGTGGTATTGATATTGCTTTTTTCTCTGCTGGTGGAAGTATCTCGGCAAAATATGCAAAATATGCTGTAGAGTCAGGGGCTGTTGTTATTGATAACACTTCACACTTTAGAATGATGGATGCTGTACCATTGGTTGTTCCTGAAGTGAACCCTGAAGATATTGAACTCTGGGAAGACACAGGAATTATTGCCAATCCAAACTGTTCAACCATTCAAATGGTGCAACTGCTTAAACCTCTTCATGATTTATATGGAATTAAAAGGGTTGATGTTTCTACTTATCAAGCCGTTTCTGGTGCAGGTAAAGCAGGAATGGAAGAGCTTGTTCGTCAAATGCAAGATTTCTTTTCCTTTAAACTTGATGAGACAAAAGTAGAGGCTTTTGCCCATCAGATTGCATTAAATGTAATTCCTCATATTGATGTACCACAAGAGAATGGTTACACAAAAGAAGAGATGAAGATGGTACTTGAAACCAATAAAATTATGCATTCAGATTTTGCTGTAAGTGCAACTTGTGTTCGTGTTCCTGTACTTCGTTCTCACTCTGAATCTATTACGGTTACGTTTGAAGAAGGTGTTGATGTCTCTGTTGATATGGCACGTAAAGTGCTTGGAGAGTTTGAAAATGTTACGCTTGTAGATGACATTGAAAACAATCAGTATCCAATGCCAATGACCTCAACCGATACAGATGAAACCTATGTAGGACGAATTAGAAAAGATATTTATGCATCAAATATTCTTCACATGTGGGGTGTTGCTGACCAAGTAAGAGTAGGAGCTGCGACCAATTCTGTGCGTATTGCTTTAAAATGGATAAAGTTAGAGGACTAAGATGAAATTTATTGAAGGCTTTTTTGAAAGCTTATTATGGAACACTCGATTCTTTGTACTTTTTGCTGTTGTTTTTTCAATGCTTGGTGGAATAGCTCTTTTTATAGTAGCGTCTGTTGATATTTGGGGTGTTGTTGTAGATGTAATCAATACTTATGTTAATCATCTTCATCCTGAAAAGTTTCATGAAGTACTGGTTGGTGGACTGATTGGAGCAATTGATCTCTATTTGATGGCAGTTGTAATGTTTATTTTTGGTTTTGGACTCTATGAACTGTTTATTTCAGAAATTGATGTAGCAAAAAAACAAGGTGCATCAAGAATTTTAGAGATTCATTCACTCGATGAGTTGAAAGATAAGTTGGGCAAAGTTATCGTTATGGTTCTTGTGGTTAACTTTTTTCAAAGAGTGCTTTTCACCACATACAGTGGAGCATTAGATTTAGTCTATTTTGCCATCTCTATTTTGGCATTGGCAATATCACTATATTTTTTACATAAAGGAAGTCATTAATGAGTAAAATTTTTGTAGACGCATGTCTAGGTAAAGAGACCCCATACACACCCGTGTGGATGATGAGACAAGCAGGACGATACCTTCCTGAATATATGGCAGTAAGAGCTGAAGCAGGGAATTTTTTAAACCTTTGCCACAACCCTGTAAAAGCAGCAGAAGTAACCCTTCAACCCTTAGACATTGTTGGTGTTGATGCAGCGATTTTGTTTTCTGATATTTTAGTAATCCCAGATGAAATGGGCATGGATTTAGAGTTTATCAAAGGGTTCGGCCCAAAATTTAATGACCCACTTAAAGGTCAAGAAGATTTGGACAGACTTATCGGTGGAGCAGAAGCAGCGAACAAGTTAACGTATGTTTATGATACCATCAAGCTTTTAAGAACACAGCTCGATGAGCGTGGAGATAATATTGCACTGATAGGTTTTACAGGTTCTCCGTGGACATTGGCAACCTACATGATTGAAGGGCAAGGGACTAAAACATACAATTTATGTAAAAAAATGATGTATTCAAACCCTGAACTTCTACATAACATCTTAAGAAAAGTAACCGATGTGGTTAAACTTTATATGGAAAAACAGATTGAATCAGGAATTGATGTGGTTCAAATCTTCGATTCATGGGCATCAGCCATTGAACCAGGTGTGTATGATGAATTTTCATGGAAATACATGGTTGAAATTGCAGACCACTTAAAGTCTAAGTACCCTGATACCCCAATTATTATGTTCCCTAAAGGCGTATCTGCATTTATTGAACGTGGTTTGGTATATGGAAACTTCGATGTATTTGGTGTAGATTGGGGAACACCTATGAAAATGGCAAAAGAGTATCTAGGAGACAAATATGTACTCCAAGGAAACATGGAGCCTTGCCGTCTCTACTCACAAGAAGCAACCACCGAGTGTGTGGCATCTATCGCAGAGACCATGAAAGATGGTAGACACATTTTCAATCTAGGGCATGGAATTCTTCCTGATGTTCCTGTAGAAAATGCAAAACACTTTGTAGCAGAGTGTAAAAGACTTTCTCAAAGAGGGTAATAATTAGTTAGGGGATTGGTATCTTAACCAATCCTCTATATAAAAATAAATAAGACCCTTCTCTTCTAATTGACATAAATCAAATATTTAAAGCACCTTTTCGTTATAATCATAAATAAAAACAGAATAGGGCAGGTTTTATATGGGTTGGAGTATACACTTACATTTGGTGGCGGCTATCTCTTGGATAGGTGGTTCAGTGTTTATGTTTGTTTTAGGAATTTCATTACGAAATAAAGAGGATCAACAAGCAGTTTATCCAAAAATTGGACCAATTTTTGGTTATTTTGAAATGGTGGTATTGGTTCTTTTAATTGGTACAGGTATTTGGATGATTTTTGAAAACAATATGATACATGTTCTCTTTAATTTTGATGCACACAGTCAAGTGATAGATGCATTACGTGAAAAATTGGTTTTAGTAACGATTATGACCATTATTACAGCCATACATTTAAAAATAGCTTTTAGAACCAATGGTAAAGAGCGAACACGTTTAGAAACACTCTTCTCTCGTGGCTCTTCTTTGGGTATTTTTATCTTAAATTTTATAGTTCTTCACTACGCTATCGTCTTACGAGATATTTTATAACCGATGCGATGTTTAAGTTGTCATCGACTAAGCATCGCTACTTTTTGTACGAAATGTCAGGAACGCTTACTAAAACCAACCGTAACTAAACGAACATTAAATGGTTTAGAGGTTTATAGTTTCTTTAAATATCAAAACATTCAAGATTTACTCTTAACCAAACATACTCCACAAGGCTTTAAAGTCTATAAAGCTCTAGCAAAACTCTCTTTTAAACTTTTTATAAAAAATTTCATGAAAAATAATGGCTCTAAAATTTATATTGTTGGTGTTGATGAGTCTGTTAAGAGTGGGTACAGTCATGTAGCACTTTTAACCCATGAGATGAGAGAACAGAATGTGACAGTTTTACCTGCTAAATTGATGTCAAAAAATAGAGTCAACTATTCAGGAAAGTCATTTCAATATCGTTTAGAAAATCCAAGGGCTTTTGAATATAGTGGAGCGAAGAATGTAGAAGTTATTTTGGTGGATGATATTATAACAACAGGGACAACGCTTAAAGAAGCAAGAGAAGTATTGGTACAAAATGGTGTAGAAGTACTTTTTGCATTAACCTTAGCAGATGTTGAAGTATAATTATGTTAGATTGGTCAAATAAAATTTCAAAGGAAAATAATCATATGAATGTACAAAAAATAAGAAGTATATGTCGCCCATTTAGAATTGTTTTAGGAACAGCTTTAGTAGGGTATGGAGTTTATAGTGGAAATCAATGGTTGTATTTAGGAGCTATTCCTCTAATTGCAGGGCTTATTAATTTCTGTCCATTATGTAAAATCACTGGTCAATGTGATATTATGGGGAAGAAATAGATACTCTATGATAGGGAATTCTCCCTATCAATTATAAAATTTTTTCTTATTTTTAGTTATAATTATCTCTGAAAAAAAACTAGGAAACAGAAATGAACTTCAATAAAATAAAACTTGCAACTTATGCACTTTTCTTAACCAATATATTTGGATTTAAACTAAAAAATATTAAAGAACCTTTAGAGAAAAAGCGTATAAGACTTCACTATACTAAAACACTATTGGCTAAATTACAAATAGCTGTAACTATAAAAAATAAAGAAAAAATCCCTAAAGATGGACAATATTTAGTTATTTCTAACCATAGAGGGATTATTGATCCTCTTGTTTTAGAAATGGCATTGGAAGAGACAGATATTTTTGGGCTATGGATTTCAAAAAAAGAGCTTTATAACTCTCCTTTTTTTGGAATGTTTGTCCGAAATGCAGGTTCAGTACTTTTAGATAGAGAAAAAAGTCAAATGAGTGGGTTCTTTTCTGATATTAAATCAGGAGTAAAAGAGGGCAGTTCTATTTTTATTTTTCCTGAAGGGACACGAAATAAAAGTGAAAAATCACTTATAGAGTTTAAAGAAGGGTTTAGGATTATTGCACTTAAAAATAGGCTTCCCATTTTACCTGTGTTTATACGAACCCATACCGATGAGGTTTTAGGAACATCGCTTAATGATAAAAATGCACACCAAACGGTAAGTATTGAGATAGGGGATATGATAGCTTACAAAGAGAAGCGAAATATAGAAGAGCTTTATAAAGAGATGTTTAGGCTTTAGCCTAACCCCTCATTTATCAATATTTAGCTAGAATTCCACCATTAATTATCAATAGGATAACAGAGTATGACAAAATCACTTCTTATAGAAATTGGTGTAGAGGAACTTCCTGCTATACCACTACTTAAAATTGTAAAAAACATAGAAAAATCATGGAAAAAAATTTTAGATGAATATCGTTTGGCTTCTGATTTTGAATTTATCTATACACCACGCCGTTTGGTTCTTAAACACAGTTCAATTGATGTAAAACAAGCAGACAACACCACAGAGTTTTTTGGACCACCACTTATGGCTGCTGTTCGTAATGGAGAAGTGACCAAAGCTGGAGAGGGTTTTGCTCGTAAGTGTGGGGTGAGTTTTGAAGCACTTGGACGTGTTGAAAAAAATGGAAAAGAGTGTTTGTATTTTAAGAAAGAGCAAGAGGGAACAGCTACGGTTGAACTACTTGAAGAGATGCTTCTTAAGTGGTTAATCTCAATGGCATTTGGAAAAATGATGCGTTGGGGAGAAAGAACAGATGAGTTTATTCGCCCAATTCGTTGGTTACAAGTTCGTCTTGATAATGACTCTGTTGATATTGAACTTTTTGGAGTAAAATCAGACACTAAAACATTTGTACATAGAATGGTTAACTTTGATGCTGTAGAAGTGCCTGATGTTGCTGACTATACTCAAATTCTAGCCGATGGAAAAGTCTCTTTGTACCCAAAAGATAGAGAGTTTAAGATTTTAGCTGAGTTTGATGTACTTGAAGCAGAACATAATGTGGTTATAGAGAGAGATTTAGAATTACTGGCAGAGATTGTTGCCATTACTGAAAATCCTAAAGCCCTTTTAGGCTCTTTTGATGAACTCTTTTTAGAGTTGCCTCCTGAAGCAATTATTACCTCTATGAAAGAGCATCAGCGTTATTTTCCTGTCTTTGAGAACGATAAATTAAGCAATAAGTTTATCGTGGTTTCAAACGCTGTAACCGATGATTATACCAAAGTGATTGCTGGAAATGAGCGTGTTTTAAAACCACGTTTAGCTGATGGTTTGTTCTTTTATAGAAACGATTTAAATCGTGGGCTTATTACAGATGGTCTTGAAAAGATTACATTTATGGATGGTTTGGGCTCATTAACGGATAAGATTAACAGAGAAAAAAATATTGCACAAAAACTGCTTTCACTATACATTAAACAAGTAGAAAATGAGACAGGTAAAAGCGAATCTGAACTGATAGAATTGATGGATGAAACAGTTGCTCTTGCAAAAGCAGATTTGACCTCTGAGATGGTCTATGAGTTTACAGAACTTCAAGGGCTTATGGGCTATTACTATGCCAAAGCTTTGGGGAAAGATGATGTAGTTTCAGACGCTATTAAAGAGCAGTATTTTCCTCTAGGCGAGGGGGCAGAGCTTCCATCTTCTACTTTTTCTGCTATTGTTGCAATGTCGATTAAGCTTGATACGTTGATTGGACTCTTCTCTGTAGGAAAAATTCCAACAGGTTCAAAAGATCCTTTTGCTCTGCGTCGTGCTGTTAATGGCATTGTTCGGATGGTTACCACATATGATTTAGCATTTAACATAGATGAAGTTTTAGAGATGCTTGAAGGGCTTTACAGTGATTATGAGACTCCAAAATTAAAAGAGTTTATTGTAGAGAGAATTAAAAAATCTTTACAAGCGAATCCTTCTGTAATCACAGCTGTTTTAGAATCAGGAGAGAGAGACATTAATGAGATAGCTAAAAAAGTATCTGCTTTAAATGCCATTGTATCTACAGCAAGTTTTAAAGAACAGTTTATTACATTTAAGCGTGTGGCGAATATTTCTAAAGAAGTTGCTTTAGAAAACAAATTAATTGTTGATATTAATCTTTTTTCTGAGCCGATTGAGTCTGAACTCTACAGGGATTATTTAAATACCATGAGTAAAACTTATGACTCTTATGAAGAAAAGTTAACAGCCATGTTTGCACTAAAGCCCAAACTTGATACTTATTTTGATGATGTTATGGTCAATGTAGAGGATGAAAAAATTAAAAATAACCGTAAAAATACAGTGGCTTCTATCTATAAATCATTTAAAGAGATAGCTGATATAAAAGAGATTTCTATCTAAAAATAATTGTTTTTATTAATCTTGTAATAATGATAGTTAAAATTTAATCTTATATATTCTCACTACTATTAAAAATTAAATTAAATTATTTGAATTCAGTTTTAATTCATGTTCCTATCTATAAAATACTCCCACTAAAGAAGGATTTCATTTTAGATCCTTTTATAGTAAATACTTTTATAGGAAAAATTATGAAGAATTATAGTAATAGTGATACTGTGAAGATTGCAATAGAATACGGTTGTAAAACAGTAAAAGATTTTGCTGAATTTATGAAATCTTATAATGCTGGATTACGAGTTATCTAAAAAATAACTCTTTAAGTTAAAAAAAGAGAAAAAATTACTTCTCTCTTTTTTTATAAAACTCTTTTTTGAACTTTTGAAATTTACCTTCTTGAATTGCTCTTCTCATCTCTTTCATAAGATTAAGATAATAGTATAAATTGTGGATAGTTCCCAGTCTAAAATAGGTAATTTCTCTGGCTCTATAGAGATGGCATAGGTAGGCTTTTGAGTAAGTTTTACAGACCATACATTTACACTCTGGATCTATTGGTTCATTGTCCTCTTTGAATCTTGCTGCTTTGATGTTTATTTTTCCATAAGAGGTAAAAAGTGTACCATTTCGTGCATTTCTTGTGGGCATAACACAATCAAACATATCGACACCACGTTCTACATTTTCAACCAAATCTTCAGGCGTTCCAACACCCATTAAGTAGCGTGGTTTATCTTCAGGCATAAATTGGGTTGTCCACTCTACAGTGTCATACATATCTTGATTTGCTTCACCTACAGAAAGACCTCCAATGGCAAAACCATCATAGTCTAAAGCACAAAGCTCTTTGGCAGACTTTTCTCTAAATGCTTTGTCTGTTCCACCTTGAATAATGGCAAAGATATTCTGTTTTAAACTTCTACCTTTGGCTTGATTTGCTCTGTGATATACTATAGACTCTTCTGCCCAACGGGTGGTGCGTTCAATACTGGATTTAATACGTTCTTGTGTGGCAGGTAGGGCGACTAAATCATCAAGAATCATCATAATATCTGAACCCAAGTTATTTTGGATGTCTATAACTTTTTTAGGGGTAAAGTAGTGGGAACTTCCATCGATATGGCTTCTAAAAGTAATGCCCCCTTCATCAATTTTAACATTATCCGAGAGTGAAAAAGCTTGAAATCCACCACTATCGGTTAAGAAACTTTTAGGGTACTTTGTAAAACCATGTAGTTTTCCAAGTTTATCTATAACCTTGTCTCCAGGGCGTAAATATAAGTGATAGGTGTTGCCTAGAATAATATTGGGTTTAATAAACGTTTCTAGGTCGGTAGCATCAAGTGCTTTAACTGCACCGACTGTACCAACAGGCATAAATACGGGTGTTTGTATGGTTGAATGAGCAGTTTTAATGGTACAAGCTCGTGCTTTACCATCGGTTTTATCTATATGAAAATCCATTGTGTTATAATTATCCTTAAGTAAAAAATGTTATTAGATTTCTTTGGAAAAGGAGAGTTTTGTCTCAGAGATGAGGAGACTTAAGCTGTCAATTCCTAGCATTTGTAATAACTCTAATTATATCAAGTTTTAAGACAATATTTTAAGTGAGAAAGAGTTAAATGAAAAATATACTAATTTTAGCAAGTGGAGAGACTGCAAAAGCTTTTGTACAAAGGGTTAGTAAAAGTCGTATTGATGATAACAGATATTATATAACCTGTTCACAAAGTTCTGAACTTTGCTCTATTTCTCTTGATAATATTAGTATTATAAAAGAAGACCCTACATCATTTTTAAAGCTAAAAAATATTATGAATGAGAGAGACTTTTCGACAGTTTTTATTGTTATGGATACCAAAGAGAATGCTGAGTATGTTTTAAAAAATATACGAATGATTAATCTTAAAATATTGGTGGTTTTTGTGGATCAATGGGGCGATATTTTTATTGAGGATGAGAATGTGAGTATTCTTGAGATGAATGAAATTATTGCAGGTAGTTTGTATGAAAAATTGCCAAATGTTCCCATTATTGCTAAAAATATTGGATTGGGACATGGTGAAATTATGGAAGTGCTTGTTCCTTTTGGGAGTAGTTTTGCTTATCGTCATGTAGGAGCTATTGCTCATCGTAAATGGAGAGTTGTAGCACTTTATCGAAAAGAGAAACAAATCTTTCCAAATAGTGCGACGATGATACTCCCCAATGATAGATTAATTTTAATTGGAAATCCTATTGTTTTG
>Ga0256844_10000553_pt1 | contig 14341 bp, 28 predicted proteins | sample MusselsmetaG_FD_189100 | JGI IMG/M metagenome (GOLD analysis project Ga0256844, IMG submission 189100) | Mussel associated microbial communities from hydrothermal vent at the East Pacific Rise, Pacific Ocean - Mussels | ecosystem: Host-associated > Mollusca > Shell > Unclassified ... | reverse complement strand
TTGTACTTGGAATTGGTTCTTATACATATCAGTATAATACCAGAGATTCATTCGGATTCGCAATGAAAGCAACTTACGTGGAAATTAAATCTAAAAAGATGGATGCACACGGAAAATCTTTCGGTAGAAATATCTTCAAGGATCCAATCACCGATGATGGAAGAAAGAAATCCGCAAAAGGATTGTTGTATGTATGGACAGATTCAGATGGAAAATTAATTGTTCGTGACCAAGTAGAATGGACAGTTGAACAAACCGGATTATTAAAGACCATTTATTTGGATGGAAATATAACAAATCCAGTAACATTAACAGAAATCAAAAAAAGAGTATCAAAATAAAATGAAAGAAAAATGAGATTATCTTTGGTAGTCTCATTTTTTAATCGTATATTAGAGGTATATTAAAAAATTAAGTATTAACACGTAAAACAAAAAAAACTATGTTTACATTTATTGGAGTATTATTATTAATAGTATTAGTGGGAAATTACATTTGGGGTAGAGTAAAAGCCGCATATGATGAATCGGATTTAGAAAAAAAAGAGTATAACGATGACAATCCGAATGGTTATAAAAAAGAATTAACGAATATGATTGAGTATCCTATACCAGGAAAGAAAAAATGGTTAGGTTTAGCCGCAATCGTATTATTTGCAATTAACGGTTTCTTCTTTTGGGCAGATGCCGGTACAGCTTACTCGGTACAGTTCCCGTGGGGTGGTGATAAAATGGTTACTACACAAGGATTGAAAATTAAGGCTTGGGGTAGAACAATTCCAATTTCTTACGAAACATCCATAAGAGACGTAATCTTAACACCAGTAGCAGTTGAGGGAGAATGGGTAACACCAAAACTTTCAGCCTCAGACATGGGAATTTATAACAGAAAGGCAAAACAATGGGAATTCTCAGATGCGATTAAAGCCGATATCGCCTGTTCTGTAATCGTTGGTATCAGTATCGATGATGAAGAAGGATTTTTAAGAATGGCGGATAGAAACCGTAGTGAACAGAAATTGATAAATGGTAGGGTTCTACCGAATATTGACGCAGCACTTAAAAACACTTGTAAATTGATGGATGCACAAGAATACATTAGTGGTAAAGCATCCGACTTTGATAGATATTTCAAAGACCAGTTAGAGAACGGTATGTACCTTGTAGAAGAATACATTCCCGCTAACGTAATCCCACAAATTATCGGTGATACATCAACCGTTCGTACCGTTGGTGTAAAAGACTTGAACGAACAAAAGAAGTATCGTATCAAGAAAGATTCACAAGGGAATATCATACGAGATAAAACATCCAATTCCTTAAAACAGTATGGATTGATTATCATTCAGGCAAAAGTAACCTCAATAGATTGGGAAAATTCATTCGATGAAAGATTGGATTTACAGAAAAACGAAGTTGCAAAAACTCAGTTAGAAAAACAAGAGGCTGAAAGACAGTTCTATACTACTAAGAAAGAAATCGCAAAGGGTGAGGCTGAAAAAGCCGCTGAAAGAGCGAAATTAGAAAAAGAACAAATCAAACTTACAATCGCCGCTGAAACCGAAGCTAAAGTTGCTGAACAAAATGTGATTGTTGAAAAACGACAATTAGAGGTTGAAAAGTACAAAGCACAATCTAAGAAAGTACAGGCAGATGCAACTTACTATGAAAACGCTAAAAGAGTTCAAGCAGGTTTAACACCACAAGAAAAGGCAACATTAGAAGTTCAGATGAATAGTGATAAATGGAACGCAATTAGTAAAATGAAGTTCGATGGAGTATATATGATGGGTTCGGATAAAGGTTCACCAGATGGTATCTTATCAAAACTACTCGGAGCAGAAGTTGCTAAGGGATTGAAAAAGAAATAGAATAAACATTACATACAGTTAGAATAAAATCGAGATTACATTTGGTAGTCTCGATTTTTTTTCGTATATTAGTAAAAAGAAATAATTATGATTAAACACGATGAAAAATCAAACGGCCAAAGTTGGGAGTTGGAAGTAACTTGTAAAAGTAAAGAGTACTTGGATGCAATTGTAGAGGCAATATTATCATTCGGTATGTTCGACTTCGATGTAGAAGTTGTGGAATGGTTTTCAGAAACAGACGGGAGATATCTTGTACTCATATATGGAAGTTGGTTCAGCAATTTGAACAAACTATCAAAGAAGTTAGCAAAAATAGAAAACAAATTGGACAACTTTAAATAAGATGTTCTTTTTAGAAGAAATACAAAAACGAGTATATTATCTATACCACAAATCAGTTCCAATACTGATTATCGCACATTATTTATCACTTACTGAAAATGATGTGGATGAAATTATAGATTATCTCAATACAATATATTATTAAAAAAAATAGTTATGGAAAGAAAAATGGCAACCATTCAAAAGATTAGAGATATCAGACCTATTGAGGGTGCTGATAAAATTGAATTGGCAACTGTAAATAGTTGGAACGTTGTAGTAGCAAAAGATGTAGGACATTCAATCGGAGATTGGATTGTGTACTGTGAAATTGATTCATTCCTACCAATCAAACCAGAATTCGAATTTCTAAGGAAAACCTCATTCAAAAGAATGGGTGATACTGAGGGATTTAGATTGAAAACTATCCGTATGAGAGGTCAATTCTCACAAGGATTGATTTTACCAATCAAAGTTTTAGAAGGTCCTGACGAATACAAACTTGGAATTTCACATCAACCTCATGGTGATGTTTACCAAATCGGTCCATACGATGATGCACTTATTATCGCAGAGGGAGTTGATGTATCCGAATTACTCGGAATCGTAAAATACGAACCACCAATTCCTGCAAGTCTTGCTGGTGTGATGAAGGGTAATTTCCCAAGTTTCCTAAGAAAGACTGATGAAGAAAGAATCCAAAATCTAACCGATGAATACGAGGAATTCAAAAAAATGAATACCAAATGGTACTCTACTGAAAAACTCGATGGTAGTTCATCAAGTTTTTACAACCGTATCAAAGAGTTCGGTGTATGTTCACGAAATATTGAATTAGCAAGACCAGAACCATTCGTTGAAGAAGATGTTGTTGGTAATGATGGAAAAGTACGAAAGACTACCGAAAACACTTTTTGGAAAGTAGCCCGTGAAAACGGTATCGAAGAAAGATTGAGTACTTTTGAGGATTTCAACATTTCAGTTCAAGGAGAATTGATTGGTGAGGGTGTACAAAAAAATATGTACAATCTAAAAGGTCACTCAGTACGAATGTTCAACTTATTCGACATTGATAATCAAAAATGGGTAGAATTTGAAGAATTTGAAAGATTATGTGATTACTTTGATTTTGAAACTGTACCTGTACTTGACAGAGATTTCCAATTACCCGATACCATTGAAGAACTAATTGAAATTGCTGATGGAAAATCAGTACTCAATAAAGACAGATGGAGAGAAGGGATTGTAATCCGTTCTTATGACAGAAATGTTTCATTTAAAGTGATTTCAAACAAATTTTTATCACGATCTAAAGATTAAATATTTTTGTTCAATAGAAAATTATTTAAGATATTTTCGTTGTTTTTTGTACTAAAACTTATTTTTTTCATATTTATATATGTAACGCACTAAGACATATATTATGAGAAAAGAAAAGAAATATCACTTTATTTACAAAACAACGTGTAATATTACAAATAAATATTATATTGGAATGCACTCAACTGATAAGTTGGATGATGGTTATTTAGGTTCTGGAAGACGATTAAGATATTCCATAAATAAATACGGAAAAGAAAACCACACCAGAGAAATTTTGGAGTTCTGTAAAACTCGTAAAGAATTGAAATCTCGTGAATCTGAAATTGTTACTTTAAATGAAATCACCAAAAAGGAATGTATGAATTTGGTAGTTGGTGGATCAGGTGCTGGATTACCAATTGGATATATACATAGTACGGAGAGTAATGAAAAAAATAGACAATCTCATTTAGGTATTACTCATAGTCCAGAGACTCGTAAAAAAATGAGTGATGCACAAAAATTAAGTTGGGATGAAAAGCGAAAGTTGAGTTGGGGTTCGTATATGAAAAAATACTGGACAGATGACCGGAAAACTGAACATAGTTTAAAATTACAAGGACATATTGGTCACCTAAAATGTAAGGGAGTAAAAAAGCCGGAAGGATTTGGTGAAAAAATTTCAAATGCATTAAAAGGAGTACCTAAATCAAAATCACATATAGAGTCAATGTCAAAATCACATACTGGAAAAAAATATCCATATTCACGTAAAATGACAGAGGGAATGGAGGGGGATATCCTTATGGAACTAAGTAGTGGTGTAAGAATTAAAGAAATTGTAGAAAAATACAATATATCAATGTGGATGGCGTATAATATTAAAAACAGAAATAAAAATGATATCAAGTAAAGAAAAGGCAAAAGAGCTGTTCGAGTGGTTTTATGATTATGTACCAGACCACTCGACATCTGTAATGAGTACGAATAGTGCAGTTCAATGTGCAATTCGATGTGTTGATGAAATTTTAGATAATTCCGGTACAGATAAAGTTCAGTATTACACCGAAGTAAGACAAGAATTATTATTATTAAAAAAAGATTGGAATGAATACTAATGAACGAATGTTACTATTATCAGAAACCGAGAAAATTTTACATAGACTCGGTACTGATAATTTAAAGTTGATGAAAGAACTCGCTGATATTCTATTCGAATCAGAACGAGATAATTTACCATTTTAATATGATAGAACAATTTAGAGGAAAATATGGATTTCTCAGTAATTTTGCAGAAGTAGATGTAACCTTAGATGGATTAACATATCCATCAATAGAACATGCATTTATCTCTGCAAAATCTGATGATCCAGATTGGAAGAAAATGTGTTCCGAAGATGGATACACGGCAAGTTCATTAAAGAAAGTTGCAAAAACAATTCCCCTTGCAGAAGATTGGGATTTAAAGAAACTTCACATAATGGCAAATCTTCTCTTACAGAAATTTGAAAGAGAACCATTCCTATCAATGTTACTCGAAACCGGAGACGAAGAAATCGTAGAGGGGAATTATTGGAACGATAAATATTGGGGATATTGTCTGAAAACCAAAGAGGGAGAAAATGTACTCGGAAAAATGATAATGTTTGTACGTGGGGTAATGCAAAAAAAATATAACGAATAAAACTGAATACTATGTTTGATAATGACAAAAGAATCCGTTGGATGATTAAAGAATCAATAACTGATGATCTCAATGATTTGGATATTGATGAATTAGATTTGATAGTTGACTTGATTGACACAATGAAAAAATCTAAGAAATAATTAGGTAGAACCAATTTAATTTCGTATATTAGATGTATGAAAACAAAGAGATGGAAACTTGACACGATAACACCGGCTGGTGGATATGTGTATCATAAGAACGGTGTAAATGATATTATGGTGGTTTACCATTATCATATTAGATTGTACAAAGATATTCATAATGTTGATGGTCAAGAATTCGTTCCTGCACACGCAACCGACACCTTAACAAGAAAAATACGATGAAAAGAAACAGAGAGAAAATGAGTGTATTAGATATTGAAATCAAAAAGGTTCGTACCTTTGAAGAATTGAAACGTGATAATGATTCTGAGTTACCGAACGGTATTCTTGGATATGTAAAAGACAGATTCGATTCTGAAATTACAGAATTGTATTGTCCAGGAATATACATATTTCCAATCTCAGTATCAGGAGAATTATATAGAGAATTCCTATTAAAAGATTGGGTATCGTGTGAGTACGGTTGTTATGAACACAACTTTGAGTTTGAAGGAGAAACTTACTTATTATTATTAGAAAACAATGACTGATAAAGAAGAATACGAAAAAGAAGTTCAACAAATCCGTGAAAATTGGATGTTACGAAATGCACCAGATATGGCAGAACTTTTCTATGGAACAAAAGTAGATTTAAAAAAAGAAAAAAACAATGGAGATTAGAAAATGGAGGATGTATGGATTAGTTCCGTACAATATCTCACCAATACAACAAGCAATTCAATTCGGACATTCCGTAGTTGAATATGGTTTGTACGCAAACGAAACACAAGGAAACACACTCAAAGATTATTTAGATTGGGCAAACAACGATAAAGTTTTCATCATCCTAAACGGTGGTACAACAAATAAACAACCGAGTATCGTTACAGGTGACCCAAGTGGTACTCTTAACCAACATTTACTAACTTTGGACAGAAATGGTGTACCATTATCAACTTTTTATGAAGAAGATTTAGGTGACCAATTGACTGCCATCACTTTTTTAGTGGATGAACGTGTGTTTGACAAAAAGAAATATCCTGATTTCCCAGAGGAAATATTTCACGACCCTCAAATGAGAATGCACGATATCGAATATAAAGAATATCGGTACGCTAAATGGTTAGAATCCGTAGGTGGAATCCAAAACGCATTCCTTAGAGAATTCCTATCACAATTCAGATTAGCATAATGTTATATAATTCAGTAATAAATGTACCAAAAGACCCAAGAGAGATTTTCGAATATGCAAAATCCAAATCTTTCCATTCGTGGATTGATGAAAAGGGAACAAAGGATCATCCTGATATTTGGCAACGGAAACTGAGTACACTAACATATGAAGAAGCAACCACAATAATTCAAAATAACAAACCACATTGGGTAATTCTATATAGAGATATGACATATTTAACTGGTGGTAGAGAACCAAGTTATTGGGAATTTGGTGGGTGTAATTTAAAATCCAATGATTACGGAGAAGTTTTCGTATGGGTTCAAGTATCACACGAAGAAAGTATGAAAATATTTAAAAAATTCGGATTAGAAATATCTGAAATATATAGTAAAGTTTAATATGAAAGTAGAAAAACATAAATTGGAAACTGCAATAATTGAATTATCAATCGATGATTTAAAAGATTATTTCGGTGCAAGATTAGATGGATTTGATTTAGATGGTTATGTGATAACTGAATTGTATGATAATACAAAAGAACACACTACATATAGTGGAGTTCCAGGAGATGAATATCAATCTGATATTTTTAATGGCATCTCAATCCGATTACAAAAGGTAATAAAATTATGAGTGAAGAAAAGAAAAGAATACGTTACGTATCATATAGTCAATATGCAAACTTCGAAAGTTGTCCACAAAAATTCAAATTGCAAACATTAGATAAGGTTGGGGAGTATGAATCGAATATCCATTTGGTATTCGGAACTGCAATGCACGAAACCATACAAGATTTCTTAGAGATTTATTATGGAGAAACCAAGAAAATGGCAATGAGTATTGATTTACACGAAAATTTATTGGATAATCTCAAAAAGAATTTCTTACTTGAACAAAAAAAGATGAAAGGCAAACTTCCTTGTACTCAGTTAGAGATGGGAGAGTTTTATCAAGATGGGTGTAACATTCTAACAACACTAAAAAACAAAATAAATAAGTTCTATCCTAAGAGTGGGTACGAACTAATCGGTAATGAGATAAAATTATTTACTGAGGTGTCACCCGATGTTTTCTTCATTGGTTATGCTGATATCGTATTATACGACCAAATCTCAGGTAAATTTATAATTATTGATTTAAAAACATCAACAAAAGGCTGGAGCAAATATCAGAAAATGGATAAGGTAAAAACTTCCCAAATGCTCCTGTACAAAAAATTCTATTCAGAACTATTCGATGTACCCTTTGACAAAATTACGGTAGAGTATCATATACTTAAACGTAAGGTGGGTGAATACAACGGGTTCCCGTTGCCACGTATTTCAAAGTTTGTTCCAGCCAACGGTAAACCAAGTGTAAATAAATCTTGGACATCATTTTTGAATTTCGTAAAACACGTGTACGATGAAACCGGAGAACGTAGAACCGATGTTCGTTATGACTGTAAAACATCACGACTTTGTGACTGGTGTGATTACAAAACGAGTGGGGATTGTCCCGAATTCAAGTTCAACAAAAAACCATAGTTATTTTTCGTTTCGTAGAAAAACGTATATTTATATATACTTAGAAACAACAAAGAAAAATAAAAATGAGTAAAATAGATAACAGTAATACAAAACTAACAACCGTAAAAATTCTCAAAGAATTATACGGAAAATTCAAGTACGTAGGGTACGAATCAGATGTAACATTACAGAGAATTGTAAACAGAACCTTACATCTTTACGTTACCAATGAAAAATACAGAAAAGAATTAAACAACTATACTGATTTACAAAGTAGTGGATCACAATTTTAAAGGAAATAAACAATATGGATAAATTTATTAGAATACCTGTAAAAAAGAAAGATTTTAAAGCAGTACACGTTATACCTGGAGTTAATACTGCAATTTGGGAAAACATGGCAGGAGGATATATGTCAAGTGCCAAATCAGATTCTATTGCGACATTCGATTTTGATGAAGCTAAACAATTTGTAGCAAGAAATTTATAATGGCACATATAAAGTTAAAATCATTATTAGAAAATTCAACACAATCATTTAGTTATGGTTGTGTAATGTTATACTTTGACTTTCCAGAAATGGATAAGATTCATAGTATCATTAAAAAGGGTGATGTTCACATAAAACCAGGAGATGACAGTTATGGTTTAGAGGATAATCCACATTGTACTTTATTGTACGGACTTCACGAAGAAGTAGGGGTTGGTCAAATCAAATCAATAATTGAGAAATTCAATTACAGTTCGTGTGAGTTATACAATTGTTCTCTTTTTGAAACTGATAATTATGATGTACTGAAATTTGATGTACGTGGTGAAAATCTTAGTGAAACAAATGAAGAACTAAAGAAACTACCTCATACCTCAACTTTCCCTGACTATCATCCACATATGACAATCGCATATCTTAAAAAAGGTAGTGGTAAAAAATACGTTGAGGTATTAAAAGCGGCAATTTTCAAGGTAAGACCTGAACACGTAATATATTCAGAAGTTGATGATTCAGAAAATCAAATTCCAATCAATATTACAGAAATTTCAAGTTCAGCAAAATACTACCAAAATAATCCTGAGGCACGTAAGAAAAAACAAGCATACGATGCTAAGTTGAACAAAAGACCCGAACAAGTAAAATCACGTGTAGAAACAAATAAGGCACGTAGAGAAGCTGTAAAAGCTGGAAAAAATATAAAAGGAAAAGATGCCTCGCACACAAAAAACGGCATTCGTTTCAAAGAATCCTCAAAAAACAGAGGGAGTAAATCCGACAGTGCTGGAGACAGACGTGCACGTGGTGGAAAAAAGAAAAAATAAGTATTAAATTATTTGGAAAATCAACCGATTTTTCGTATATTAGTAAAAATAAGTTACAATGAAGAAATTATTCTGGACAATATTATTTGTCCTTACATTTACATTGGTACAATCTCAATCTTGGGATACCACACGGAAACCTGATTTATACCGAACTTTATTATTCAATACAGAACTCGGTTATATTATGGGAGTTGGTAATGATTCTATAAATAGAACCGTTACTGATTTTTCAATTATGACTAATCCTGATTCAATGTTTGGATTTGGAATGGGAGTTGGATTACGGTACTATCATCAACGAGATAGATTACTTATACCAATCTACTTAGAAATGAGAGCATATCCATTCAGTTACCGTAGAAATTTCTTACCATATATAGGAATAAAAGTTGGGTACTCATTTGATACTCAGTCAGAATATGATTCACCTGGAATGTTGGTAACACCAAACATCGGTGTCTTATTTGATAATGGTAGGGATAAATTTTACAGTTTATCAGTTATTTATGAACTACAATCAATTATACGTCCGTATCCACCAAACAAAAACTTCGGTGGTTTAGGGTTACAATTAGGTTATACATTTTAAAAACAATTTATGAAAGAATATAAAACTGGAGACATTCGTAATGGACTTCCTGTTCTTGAACACAAGGATAGAAAGACCATTTTATTATTATCCGATGATTTACGAATGAGTAGTGGAATTGCCACTATGTCCAAAGAATTTGTGTTGGGATTAGTTCACCGATATAATTTCGTACAACTTGGAAGTGCAGTAGAACATCCTGAAAAAGGACAAGAACTTGATTTGAGTGCGGATATTGAAAAATCAACTGGAGTTAAAGAACCATATGTTCACGTAATTCCCTGGAATGGTTATGGCGACCCGAACATTTTAAGACAACTCTTAATGAGATATCAACCAGATGGAATCCTACATTTTACAGACCCAAGATATTGGAGATGGTTATACGATATGGAGGCAGAAGTTAGAGAAAATATTCCTATTATGTTTTACGCAATTTGGGATGATTTACCCGATCCACAATACAACGAGGATTATTATGCAAGTTGTGATGGAGTTTTCTGTATTAGTAAACAGACGTATGGAATCGTAAACCGAGTATTAGAAAAAGGATATAAAGACGAAATTGAAATAGTATGAAACTAACAAAAAAACAACAACGAAAATTACAAAAATTGTGGTTCGAGTACGGTAACAACGGAAGAAAATCAACAATGTTCAATCACAAATATATTCAGGGATTTCTTGAATACGGTGAGGATAGAAAAGAACCATACTTAGATGGAATTGAAGAATTAAAAAAGAAGGGGTTTGAAAAAGATGCAATCACCCAAGAATGTATAACCGAAGTAGAAAAGATAGTTTATGGAAATGACGAATAAATTGACAGAAGCCCAACTTGAACGTTTGGCAATTCTTTCCGAAGAAATGGGTGAGGTTCAACAAGTAATTGGTAAAATAATCAGACATGGATACGATACCAATAATCCACTTGATTCAACCTCAAAAACAAACCGAGAATTATTAGAAATGGAACTTGGTGATATGTCACTAATGATGTTATTGATGATGGATGAAAAAGATATCGACTTGGAAAAGATAGATGAAAGAACCATTACAAAAATTCCAAAGTTAAACAAGTGGATGCACCATAATCGTATTGACCCCTCATGAAAATATTAAACGGAGAAAAAAACAAGTGTACCGTTCGTTATGTTCAACATGGTATAAATTCGGAAACGTTCAAAAAAGTGGATGTTCCTGATACATTTAAGAAACAATTATTTCAAGGTAAAGATTTCAAATTTGTATTATTTTGGATGAACCGAAATATCAAACGAAAACAGGCATCCGATGTTATTTGGGCGTACTCAAAGTTCGTGGATGAATTACCAGAAGAAGATAGAAAATCGGTAGTACTAATAATGCATACCGAACCCGTTGATCAAAACGGAACAAATCTATTGGCAGTAAAAGATACAATTTGTCCTGATTATCACATTATATTTTCAAGACAACGAATAAATCAACCTGAGTTAAATTTCATATACAATCTGTCAGATGTAACAATAAACATCGCAGGTAACGAGGGGTTCGGTTTAACAACGGCAGAATCTCTAATGGCTGAAACACCAATAATCGTAAATGTGACCGGTGGGTTACAAGACCAATGTGGATTCAGAAATTCAGATGGAAATCTGTTTACAGAAAAAGATTATATCGAAATCGGTTCATTACACGAGTGGAGAAAATGGGAAGAAACTGTAACATTCGGAAAATGGGTAATCCCAATTTGGCCTCGTGTACAAACATTGGTAGGTAGTTTACCAACACCATATATAATCGATGATAAAGTAGACGTAACCGAAGTATCACACGTAATACGAAAGTGGTATGACCAATCACCATTCCAACGAGAATTGGCTGGAAAACTTGGTAGAGAATATATGTTGGGTGATGGAAAATTATCAGCATCAGATATGAGTAATCAAATGGGATTGGCAATCGATGATACTCTGAAAAATTTCAAACCAAGAAAAAGACACAAATTATATAAAATCAAGTAACTATGAAACACATCGAAATAATCGTATATGATGATGTATCGGATAAAAAAGTATCTGGAACAATCAATGAAAAACAAATAAAGGATATGGATGATATGTTCAATATAGATGGAATTCAGATGTTATTAGGAAAACTATTTAAAGAAATAAAAGAATGAAATCAGAAATAGACTATCAAAGTAAGGATACACTTGTTCTTAATTGGTCAAAATCAAAAGTAGGATATGGTCAATTGACAATGAAATGGGATAAAGAAACCCAAAGGTTCATATTGGATTCAGAGTGTATGGGAATTGATACTGTAATAGAAATATTCAAAAATTTAAAATAAATGAAAGTAAGTATAAAAAAATTAGATGTTGATGGAATAATCCCAACATATTCAAACAAGGGAGATGCTGGAATGGATTTAACTTGTACAAAAGTAATATCAACAACCAAATACCAAGTGGTGTATGGTACTGATATCGCACTTGAAATCCCCGATGGTTACGTAGGATTAGTTTTCCCTCGTAGTTCAGTAAGAAAATATGATTTACAATTGGCAAATTCAGTTGGAGTTATTGATTCAGGATATCGTGGAGAAATCCAAGTAACGTTCAATAAAACAAAATCAAACGGTAAAATGTATGAAATCAATGATAGAATTTGTCAGATTATGATTTTACCATACCCACAAATAGAGTTTAACGAAGTAACTGAGTTCAGTAAAACCGAAAGAGGTGAGGGTGGACATGGTTCAACTGGAAAATAAAAATATGTATAGAACGGCCGAATGTGTATCACCAATGCACCCCGACAAAATGTGTGATAGAATTTCAGATGGAATCCTTGATTTATATTTAGAAACCGACCCGAATTCCAGATGTGCAATTGAAACTGCAGGTGGACATAAAAAAGTATTCATTACTGGTGAAGTTACCTCGAAAACCAAAGTAACCAACAAACAGATAAAAGAAATCGTAAAAAATATAAGTGATGTAACCGATGTAACAATCCATTTAATTCAACAATCTCCAGAAATCGCCAACGGTGTAGATACCGGAGGGGCAGGAGATCAAGGAATCATGATTGGATACGCGTGTAGAGAAAATGAAGAAAAAGTTCCACAAGAATATTTCTTAGCAAGAGGACTTAATAAATATGTGTATGACATTTTCCCTTATGATGGAAAAACCCAAGTAACAATCATGGATAACAACGAACTGAATGTTGTTTGTTCATTTCAGAATGCACCAAGTGGATCATTAATACATCTCGTAACTGAATTTTTCGATAAATTCCATCCAAAATACATACTCAAAGAATTACATTGTAATCCCGCAGGAGACTGGTTCGTGGGAGGATTCGATGCAGATGCAGGTGTAACTGGAAGAAAAATCGTAGTTGATAATTATGGCCCACGAGTACCCGTTGGTGGTGGGGCATTTAGTGGAAAAGATGCAACCAAAGTTGATAGGTCAGCGGCGTATATGGCACGAAGAATTGCATTAGATTTGTTAGAATCTCACCCAAGTAATAATGAGGTGTTAGTACAACTAAGTTATGCAATTGGGTATGACCAACCACTACAAGCAACTGCCGTTCTTGATAATAAATCCGAAATTCAAATTAATGGTTATGATTTATCACCAAATGGAATAATCAAACACCTCAGTTTAACCGAACCTTTATATGCTGACACTGCAGAGTGGGGACATATGGGAAATGGTTTCAAGTGGGGATAAACAAAAAAATATGAACAAACCAACATTAGTTTTACAGGCACCAATATTTTCACGTTCTGGATATGGTGACCATTCACGTGATATACTGAAAAGTATATTCGACATGAACAAGTATGATGTAAAGGTGATACCAACAAATTGGGGAGCAACACCTGCTAATCAAACAATGAGTGATACCGAGTTCGGTCAAAAAATGATTAAATCGGTAATCACTCAACTTACAGAAAAACCTGATATTTACATAAATGTTTCAGTTGCCAATGAATTCAAACCCGTTGGTAAATATAATATCGGTATAACCGCAGGAGTAGAAACAACTCTCGCACCATCTACTTTCATAACAGGTTGTAATCTTATGGACTTAATAATAGTACCATCCGAATTTACAAAAGAAACCTTACAGAAAACCGAGTACCAAGAAGTTGACAAGAGAACCAATAAACAAACTGGAATCTTAAAAATCACCACACCAATCGAAGTAATATTTGAGGGAGTGGATTTATCAATTTTCAATGGAAAAACAAAAGATACTGAAATTCTTGACAATATTCCAACCTCATTTAATTTCCTCTTTGTAGGACACTGGTTACAAGGAAATCTTGGACAAGACAGAAAAGATGTAGGAATGATGATAAAAACTTTTTGTACCGTATTTCAGAAAACCCAAAAGAAATTCCAACCTGGATTAATCCTAAAAACAAGTTCGGCA
>Ga0256844_10000552_pt1 | contig 14348 bp, 17 predicted proteins | sample MusselsmetaG_FD_189100 | JGI IMG/M metagenome (GOLD analysis project Ga0256844, IMG submission 189100) | Mussel associated microbial communities from hydrothermal vent at the East Pacific Rise, Pacific Ocean - Mussels | ecosystem: Host-associated > Mollusca > Shell > Unclassified ... | reverse complement strand
ACATCAAGATTGGTCAATGCTACAATAGCATCTTGCATCTTTTTCTCTTTGCAGAGATGTGTCGTAAAGAGAAGTTTTGCGATGTCCTCATTTTTTGTTGGCTTCTGTAACATAGACTCTATGGAGATACCAAACTCTCCAAGCATTGTAGTGATAGTTGCCAACACGCCGCTTTTATCATCTACTTGCAGTCTGAGGTAGTATTGTGTCTCTATTTCCTCTTTTGGAAGGAGTTTAAGTCCACTCTCTAGCCCTTTTTTGTAGCCCAACATAGGCCCTTGATTTCCTCTAACAATATCGATAATATCAGAGATAACAGCAGAAGCAGTTGCGTCACCGCCTGCACCTGGACCATAATACATAGTCTCACCTACCCTATCTCCTACCACTGTTACAGCATTCATTACGCCATCTACCTTGGCTATCATTGAACTTTTCGGTATCAATGTTGCGTGTACTCTTAGCTCTACACCTTCACCAACTTTTTCATTTTTTACCTTCTTTGCGATACCTAGTAATTTAATCTCATAACCAAACTCTTTAGCAAATGCCACATCTGTTTGTGTGATATTTTCAATACCCTCTATGAGTATATCTTCAGGTTTTGCATCAATACCATAAGCAATACTTGCCAAGATAAGTAACTTGTGAGAAGCATCAAAACCACCCACATCAAACGTAGGGTCTGCTTCTGCATACCCTAGCTCTTGCGCCTCTTTAAGTATCTCATCATATTTGGCACCCTCATTGATCATCTTGGTCAGCATATAGTTACATGTACCGTTCATAATACCTTGTATGGACTCAATATGGTTTGCTGAAAGTCCATTTCTCAAAGCCCCAATAATAGGGATGCCACCTGCTGTGCTCGCTTCATACATAAAAGGGATGTCGCCTGCAAGCTCTTGAAGCTCATAACGATGGTAAGCAAGAAGTGCTTTGTTGGCAGTTACTACAGCCTTTCCATTTTCCAAGGCTTTCTTAACCAACGCGTAAGGCTTCTCAACACCGCCCATGAGTTCAACAACAATATCAATTTCAGGGTCGTTAATCACATCCAAAGGATTGTCTGAAAGTGTAAGAGTCACATCTCTTTTTTTAGAAAGATTACTCACAACGCCTGACTTGACTACTATTTTTTTACCTGCTCTGGCCTCAATAATATCTGCATTTGACTCCAGTATATTGGCAACACTTGCCCCAACAGTTCCTACACCTAAAATACCTATTTTAACCATACTATTTCTTCTCATCTTCAAGTTCTTTGAGGAACTTCTTAATATTTTTTGCTGCTTGACGAATACGCTTTTCGTTTTCTATGAGTGCAATACGCACATACTCATCACCATACTTACCAAAACCTATCCCTGGGCTTACTGCAACACCCGCATGAATGAGCAATTGTTTGGAAAATTCTAAAGATCCCATCTCTCTGGCAATTTCTGGAATTTTTCCCCAAATAAACATGGAAGCATTTGGCTTCGCAAGCTTCCAGCCCGCATTTCCAAATGCTTCTATCATGACATCTCTTCTCTTTTCATAGCGAGGAATAATCTGTTCTTCTGGCACATAACCATGCTCATCAAGTGCTACCGTGGCAGCTACTTGTATCGGTGTAAACATACCATAATCAAGCCATGACTTGATACTTTGTAATGCGCCAATCAATTTTTTATTTCCCACAATAAACCCAACTCTCCAGCCAGCCATATTGTAAGACTTTGAAAGAGTATAAGACTCTACAGCTACTTCTTTGGCACCCTCTACCTCCATGATAGATGGCGTTTTGTAGCCATCAAAAGTAATATCAGCATAAGCAATATCTGAGATGATATAGAAACGCTTCTCTTTTGCCAAAGCAACCAAACGCTCATAAAACTGAGGTGTTACCGTAGCTGTACTAGGATTATGCGGGAAGTTTACAACGAGAAATTTTGCCTTAGGAATAGAGTTGTCTAGCGTCTCTTCAACATCTTCCAAGAATCTATCTTCATCTACCTCAAACGTCTCTTCGTTAAAAACCAATTTCATCTTCTCAACATTTGCACCTGCAAGGATAAAAGCCTGTGAGTGGATAGGATAAGTAGGGTCTGGAACAATAGCAACATCACCGGGATTAGAGATTGCCTGCACAAGATGCACATAGCCCTCCTTGCTACCCATAGTTGCTACCACTTCTGTGTCAGGGTCCAAGTCTGCATTGTATTTGCGCTTATACCAATTACTCATGGCAAGACGAAGCTTGTAGATTCCCTTGCTTGCACTGTAGCCATGTGTTTTTGGCTTCATGGCCGTTTCGCATAACTTGTCAACAATAGGTTGCGGTGTTGATGCATCTGGGTTACCCATAGAGAAGTCTATGATATCTTCTCCTTTTCTTCTTAGCTCCATCTTTAACTCATTGATCTCAGCAAAAAGATACTTCGGTAATCTATTTATTTTTTCAAACTGAATTTCATCAAACATTGTTCTCTCTCTTTGGATTTAATTTTCTATTTTTCAATTTAGCATCTCTGACTTATTTAAATCACTATTTTTGCTATCTTGCTCAACTGCCTCTTCGGGCTCCACGCTTTTAATCTCTGTATTATTTTTTATGTTTTTTGTAATGTCTTCTATTTTTGTTGTCTCAGTGTCAACACGGTCTACCTCGGAAACCATACTTTTATCTAGACTCTCTTGTTCTACGGGCTGATCATAGGTAAGTGTATCGGAAGTATGCTCACTGCTATATTGTGTAAAAAAATACCAAGAAGCATAAGCCAAGATCCCCAATAAGATAGGTAAAAAATACTTTGGTTTTGATCTGTTTTCTAACTCTATGGGCGCATCAAGCGTAATTCTCTCTCGTACGTTTCCTTGCTCGGCATAAAAAGCAAGTGCCTCATCACGAAAATGGCTCAAATCTTCTTTATACTCCCTCTCGAATATGGAGATAAAGCCTAAGGCTTTCACTTTTTTTAATTTCTTAAAATCTTTTTCAAAAAGTATTTTTATATTTTTTTCAGATATAGCTGTTTTTTCAAATATTTCCCTAGGGCTATTGTTTTCAAAAATATCATCTATTTTCATTGACCATCCTATGTATTAAAATCGCTGCTGCTGCACTTACATTAAGCGAGTTGAACGCTCTTTTCATCTCTATGGAGACCATCGTGTCAAGCTTTGACTTTGCTTTTTTTGATATCCCTTTGCCTTCACTGCCTAAAATCAACACGCGCCTCTGGCTGAATTTAATCGTCTCCACAGCTTCACCATCCATAGAGGCACCATAAAATTCAAAATCGACTTGCTTGAGCTCATTGTATAAATCAAGGAAATTGTGCTTAACCATGAAAGGCATATCTAGCAGAGCACCTGAACTTGTTCTCATGATGGCTGGAAAATTTAACTGCTTGACACCTGTGGCAATCACAGCATCTACGCCAAGCGCATAACAACTGCGTACGATAGCGCCTATGTTTCCAACATCTGTCAGTCCATCAAGCACCACAACAAAATCACCTTTTTTAATTTCATTCAATGTGCTTTGCTCAAAATCATCAATTTCTAAAAGTATACCTTGATGATTGCCCCCACTGCTCATGGATTGTGCCCACTTCTCTTCTAGAAATTTTATTTTATCGTGGAACGTGTGAAATAGCTCCTGAGGAAGTATGCCTTTTTTGGCCACATATACTGTTTTGATTTTGTCTGCATAGTGCTCTAGGGCATAGATACATACCTGTTTTCCATAAATAATCATGGATAGATTTTATCTAATTTTTACTTGATATTAGCGTTTCGTACCACTCTTTTATACTTTTGTCACTGAGTTTTGCAAGCATTTTTGCTTTTATTTTTGGAGGAAGATCCATCTCCAGCAATTCACCATAACTGAAAGATTTCTCCTCGGAGGCATGACCTGCAATCACAACAACCCACTCTCCACGAATATGACTCTCCTTCATATCACTCGAGACTGTTTCCGCAGTCCCTTTAAAGTATGTCTGATATCTCTTGCTGATCTCCTTGGCTAGAAAAATCTCTCTATGCTTGTCCATAGACGCTATCTCATTGAGTAATTTCTGCAGCCGATGTGGTGATTCATACAAAACCATATTGTATTCACTTTGCATGACAGCCCTTAGGTTTTCACTTCTCTCTTTTCCCTTATGCGGTAAGAAGCCATAAAAAGTAAACTTTCCTTCTCTAAATCCGCTGGCTGCATATGCCGTAACCACAGCACTTGCACCAGGCAAAACATCATATTTTATCTTTTTCTCTTGGCAATACTCGACCAGCTTTTGTCCAGGGTCAGAGATCACAGGCATACCCGCATCACTCACATAAACAATCTCTTTTACGAGAAGATCATCAGCCAATTGCCCTATTCTCTCTTCTCCGTTGTGTTCGTTAAAAGAGTAAAATATTGCATCAGGATAAACAAGATCAAAACGCTCTTCTAACAGCTTGAGAAGTTTTTTTGTCTCTCTTGTGTCTTCACATAAAAATATTTCTGTCTTTTCAAAAATTTTCATTGCGCGTATGGTGATGTCTTGAGGATTACCTATAGGTGTGGGGATAAAAGTTATCATAATGTGTTCCTTGAGTTTGGAAAAGATCCAAACTCAATGATTATAGCAAATTCAGCAGTTGCTTTTAGCTAAGTTTATATTTGCTCTTAAACTTCTCAACTCTACCAGCAGAGTCAACAATCTTTTGAGAACCTGTAAAGAATGGGTGACACTCATTACAAATATCTATACTCATTTCTGCTTTGTCTGATTTAACTTCGAACTTGTTACCACAAGCACAACTTACTTTGCACTCATGATAGTCTGGGTGTATTTCTTTTCTCATTGTATTTCCTAAAAAGTTATTTTTATGACAGGCAACAAACCTGCTCTAGTCAAAGACTCTTCCATATTTGCAAAGCAAACAGGGGTCACTGCAACGATCTTTGTCGAGACAGCTTTAGGGCGAAATTATAACAAAATAATTTTAAAATAAAATTAGAGTAAAATTTTAGATGCAACCGCACTCGCTGCACTTTCACTCTTTAAGACAAACGGTGTCTCAAAGCCCACAATATTTTTTGGCTTCATGCGTGCAATTTCATCTGCACTAAAACCACCTTCGCACCCTATGATGATCGTTGAAATATCTGCATGAGAATCCATATTATTTTTTGAAAAATTTAACATTTTACTCTCAGGATATTTTTCTAAAAAAACCTCAAGACTCTCTGCCGTATCGATCATCATGAGTTTACTTCTTCCCGATTGCTGGGAGGAATTTAACAGTATCTTGTCCATCCGTATTTTGTCGATTTTAAAACTTTTTTGAGAACGTTCACAGTAGATAAATGTAATTTTATCTACCCCTATTTCATTCAAAGCTGGTAACGACTTCTCAATACTTTTAGGGTCAATAATACACCATCCGATATGCAATTTTTTAGAAGCTTCGACATCCAATATCTCTCTATCTTTCCACTCTAGTGTTGCCGAATGCCTATCTATAAACATCACTTCATACTGATGCAAAAACCCATCTTCAAGATTTCTAAGGTAAAGCGTATCATTTACCTTATGTCTTCGTACCCTGAAAATATATCGATGCTCATCCCCGGTAAGTATCAGCTGAGTGTTGCCTGCATCTTTATGGTATAGATATATCATTCTAACCTAGTGAAATCACTTGTTTCACTTCTAATACTTTTAGTACAACCATGACAGCAACCAACAAAAGCTCAATAATAGATATCTTAATAAATGCACTTTTTAAAAGAGTATGTGTTTGTGGATCTTGTACTTTAGAGTGCTTGATAAGTTTATATTTTTTGATCTCTATAAACATCAAAGCGGCCCATATGGCTATCATAATCATCGTACTAAGTGTTAGACCGAACTCTCCCATAGCAATGGCTACGAGACCAGTAAATGCAACCATGGTAGCAATCGCTTGAAATATCATCGTATAAATGAAACTTGCTTTTCTAAAACCTAATGGATTTTTGCTTGTCATTTTAGGTATAAAAAGTCCTGCCACTAGAAAAAATAAAAACACTTTGACTAAAATACTATGTGACACTATAATTTGATCTATCATATCTACTCCTGCGCTTAAAAGTGGATTATATCCTATTTTGTTATAATTAATACAATTTAAAATAAAGGCTAACCATGGCTGTCTCTATTGCAGAAGCACTAGAAATTATATACACAAAATCTCCTCTAGTATCAACAGAGATTATTCCCATAGAACTCTGTGTGGGCCGCATTGCTGCTGTTGATCATATCGCTACTTTTAATCTTCCTCGCTTCCATAATTCAGCCATGGATGGATACGCCATTAAGCTATCCAGCCAGGGAAAAACTGTTCAATGCAACGATATTATTTACGCAGGTGACTCAAAAGAGACCATTTTGAAAGAAAACTACGTCATTAAAATCATGACAGGAGCACCTATACCAGATGGCTGTGAAGCTGTTGTTCCTGTAGAGAATGTAGAAGTAAATGACAAGCAGATAACCTTACCTTTAGGCATTAAACTTGATTCCAATATTCGTTACTCTGGAGAAGATATTAAAAGTGGTGAGTCCTATATACAAAAGGGTGAGAAGCTCACTTCCTATAGTATTGCACTGCTTGCAAGTCAAGGCATAACACACACAACGGTTTATCGTAAAATAAAAATTTCCGTTTTTGGCACAGGTGATGAATTGCGCTCTCATTATGAGAAAATAGAGCCTCACCAACTCTACAATTCAAATACACCTATGTTTCTAGCGCGTGCCAAAGAACTTGGTTGCCATACAGAGTATATTCCAAACAGTGGAGACACTATTGAGGCACTCAAAGGGACTATTGCTTCTGCTTTGAGCGCTGATATCATCATTACTTCTGGTGGCATCAGTATGGGTGATAAGGATTTCACTAAAGATGCTTTCAGCGAAATAGGGATGGAGATGCTTTTTGAAAAGATTGATATTAAGCCAGGAAAACCAACAACGCTAGGAATGATTAACAATACTGTTATCATAAACCTCCCAGGAAATCCACTTGCTTCCATGGTTAACTATGAAATTTTTGTACGGGCCGTCATTCGAAAAATATCTGGGGCTGCAGACTTTTATCATAAAAGTATCAAAGCAAAAATGAAAGATGATTTTTCTCAAAGGAAAGGTAAATTTACCGTCAGGCTAGGCCTCTTTGATGGAGAGTATTTTGCTCCAATAAAGTCGCAACTTCCAGGCATGGTGTCGCCATTAAAAAAAGCAAATTCAATGATGATTACTGAATCTGACATTGAGCATATAGCTAAAAATGCCGATGTAAAAGTGATTCCAATTGATTGGGAGTTTTGTGGTTCAGAAGATGAGAATTTGTTTACCTCTTAAGAGCCCTTGGACAAAATCCAAGGGTTGTAGCTATCTTAAAGTCCTGAGATATATTCAGAAACTGCTTTAATATCGTCCTCACTAAGACCAGCAACCTGACCTTTCATAAGTGTACCCATACCAGCAACATTTCTTGTTCCTGTTTTGTATTCGGTAATCTTAGCTGTTAAGTCAGCTACTGCTTGACCTGCTATAACTTCCGACTTACCAAGTGCTTTTGTTTTTCCATCTTTACCATGGCATGCTGCACATTTTGCAAAAAGACCCGCACCTGCTTCATTGCTGCTTGCAGCCACTGCACCCGTTGCTGCTGTTGCTGCCGCTGCTGCGCCCACTGCCGTATCTTTTGCCGTATCTACTACACTACTTGCTGCGTCTTTTGCTGCATTTGCTACATCACCTGCTTTTTCAGCCGCTGCACCTGCAACGTCTCCTGCTTTGTCTGCAACTGCTGAACCAGCATCTTTTGCTGCATTTACAGCACCACTTGCTGCGCCTTTTGCCGTATCAGCTGCATCTGCTGCTGCGTCTTTTGCTGCATTCACAGCATCTGTTGCTGCGTCTTTTGCTGCATTTGCTGCTGCATCCGTTGCTGCCTTAGCTGTTTCTGTTGCTTTTGCCGTTGCTTCTGCTACCGCTTTTTTTGCATCTTCGCCACATGCGGTAAAGAGTACTGTTGCTACTACTAATGAGAGTAATGTTGTTGTTTTTAACATTATTTTTCCTTTTATTTTAATGTGCACAATTATACATAAATATTGTGAGAGCATTGTGAAACAGGAGTAATTTTATACTTTTTTTGGATTGACTACTGAATCGCCTGCCAAAAGCTTATCCCAAAGTTTTTCGTCACTCCATTCGCACTTAATCTGCTCAGAAAAGATAATATCTTTTAACGCTATTTTACCCATTAGTTTAGAGTGTGCATCCTCTTTAAACCCTTGTGCATAGCCTGTCTCAGTCTCATGAACAATCACACTATGTAGCTTTACTTCCTTCTCTCCGTTCTGCATATCAGTACATGCCAACACCTTCTCTACTATCAAATATATCACTCTGGAAAACTGTTCTGCAGAAGGAGAAACAGGTAACTCTACCCATCTATTGCTATATTTTTTCATAGAACTTATATATGCTTTGTCATCTTGCGTCCACAATGTAATGGCATGATCAAACGAATCAATAAGTTCCTTGATGTAGAGTTTTGTTAAACCAAAATCATAGACCATCTGCCCATCATCTAAATAATTAGATTCAAGCAGGACTTCAATTTTATAAGAGTGTCCATGTATATTTTCACTGCATCTGCGTGTGGAACAATCACGAACAATATGTGCATTTTCAAATTTGAATAATTTACGTATTAGCATCAGTTTACTCCTCAATCAAACAATAAACTTCTCATCGGCTCTTAAAATAAGAGTATATCTATCTGATTCTAACAGAGATACCTTAAGGTATATCTGGCGCCTCTACCTCTTCGCCTAGAAAAGCATAACTTTTACCTATGCGCGCAACAGGTTTAAATGCAATACTCAATCGCTCTTTGTCGGTGACTACGACATCATTCACAAAAATTTTCTTAACATTCAGAACAAGTGGAATTGTTGATCCGCCACCTAAGTCAATTTCTTGATTTAATTCACAGCAATAAGCAGATGGTACATCTTTTATCATAGGTGGATAGCCCTCTGCTAGCAAGACTGTTTCAATATTGAAGATCTCAGCTTCACTAATCTCTTTGTCTAATCCTTTAGAAGAAAGATGCATTTTTTCAAGATCATTTTCTTGCACCATGCAGACAGTACATTTTCTATGTTTTCGTATATTGGCAAGGGTATCTTTGGGCGTGCCATCTGCCTTATGCCCTACAGATATAAGTACAGAAGCTGGGTCCGAAGAGAGTCCTATAAAATAACTAAAGGGAGCTATGTTCACAACACCCTCATCTTCTGTCACTACCCATGCAATAGGTCTAGGTATGATTGTTTGAGCCATGAGTTTATATGTTTCGTTTATTTTTCTCTCTTTAGTTAAATCAAATATCACATCTGCTCCTTATATTTATACGCCTTGTGTTGTATCAAAAACACGTATATGCAGCCTATCACTATAGTGAAAATTATACTTCATGCAAAATTCAAAAACTGCTTTATCATTTTTCCAAATTGTATCTCTACTTTCACCGACTGGCATACAATAAACATCTAAATCTGGAAGCATATCTCGTATATGATTTATTTCATCAATGGCTGTTGTTTCGATTAATTTTGCATCAATCGTAAATTTTAAAAATGCCTCTTTTGCATGGCTTTGCACATGCATTAATGCTTGAGTATTGATACGTTTTTCTTCTGGTTCTCCAGAGTTCTTGAGCTTTAACGAGAGTGCAAAGGTACATGCCTTGTAGGCGGGATACTTGTCAAAGTTTATCTCTACAGTGCCATTGGTCTCAAAGGTTATCTGAATACCTTTAGAGACCAACCATGATACGACCTCATAAAAGACCACATCGCTATGATACATAAGTGGCTCACCGCCCGTAATAACCATATGTGGGTTATACCCTATCTCTGAAAACTCTCGTTTGAGTACAGCAATAAGTGCTGAAGAGTCCTCTACTTTTATCCAAGACTTAGCAAAACTAGAATCTACTGCAAAATAAGTATCGCAGCCTAAGCGCACTTCGCCATCTACTTCATATTCTGCACCAAAGCCTGGGCAGTTTAAGTTACAGCCCCCTGTACGTAAAAAATAAGAAGGAACCCCCGCATGTTTCCCCTCACCTTGAATAGAAAAAAATTGTTCAGTTAAATAAAACACAGTAGCCCTCGCTCTTCACCGTTCACTGTTTAGCCACCAGTCTCATAAAATGCTCGTGTTGAGACTTCTCTGTCTTCCAACTCTTCTTCACTCCAGCGATTCTCTTTGGGCTTATCTTTCAGTACTTGCGCTAAAACATCTGCGGCACCTTGTATATCACCCTCTTTAACAGACTTTGCAATACTCAAGGCTTCATCAAAATAAAGACACGGAATAAGGTTTCCTTCTGCCGTTAAACGAATACGGTTACAGTTTTCACAAAAGTCATGCTTATGAGGGTCAATCAATCCAAACTCATAACCATCTTCTAAAACATAGTTAAATGAAGGGCTTGCACCTTCGCGCCCAAGTGCTTTTATCGTGTGCTTCTCTTTTACCTTCTCAAGTATCTCTCTACCATGCATTCCTTCTATCTCTTTACTTGCATATGCATTTTCCATATACTCAATAAATCTTACTTTTATATTTCTCTCTTTACAATAGTTCATCACATCAACAATTTCACCATCATTAATACCCTTGAGCGGAACCATATTTATTTTAACACCCAGCCCCACCTCAAGTGCCTTATCAATACCCTCAAGCACTTGTACCAGTACATCTTTTTGTGCTATCTGATGTGCCACTTCTGGTTTAAGTGAATCCAATGATATATTGAGTCTTTTAAGTCCGGCATCTTTTAATTTTTGTGCTGTTTGTGGAAGAAGGTAGGCATTGGTCGTGAGTGCCAAATCAATATCTGGTTTATAGTCATGAATCATTTTAATAAATGTGTCTAAGCCTTCCCTAAGAAGAGGTTCTCCTCCTGTAATACGTATCTTATTGACGCCTTCATCTATGGCCACTTTCATAAATAAAAAAAGCTCTTCAAAAGAGAGGAGATTCTCTTTTGGTACCCAAGAAAAAGGCTTTTCTGGCATACAATATTGACATCTAAAGTTACACCTTTCTGTCACTGATACTCTTAAGTAATCAACTGTTCTACCGTGTCCATCAATAAGCATAATTATCCTCTATAGCAATTTAGTTTAGGGTATCAAAATGTAGATAAAAAAAGGGTGATGTATATCAAAAAATGGAGAGATAAAAAATAATTATAAGTAGTAGTGTGGAAAGTCCACACTACTACTGGCTACTGTCTACTAATAGTGACCGTGCCATCTAGCTTTTTTCCATAAGTAAGCCAAGATAGTAAAGATAACAAAGAACCCAATAACCCATGGTCCGAGTGCTTCTCTTTTTGGTTTACTTGGATCACCCACCTCTTCAAGATATGTTTTAATTTTCTCATATCCTTCATGCGTCAAACCAACTCTAGGCATTGAAGTACCTGCTAGCTGTGACTGTGGATTCTCTACAAATGTTTCAAGGAAATGTGCAGATCTAGCTCTAATAATAATAGAAAGATCTGGTGGTAATTTACCCATATACGCTTTAACAAGATTCTGCTCATCAATCACTTTAATTTTATGAGCCAATGTATCTTTCTCATGTTTAAATTTTGGTGTATCGCCAATCTGTGTTGTTTTAGCATAACGCATTGCATGACATCTACTACAAGCTTCCGTAAAAGCCTCTTTTGTTGTCACTTCTCCAGCTTTTTTCTCTTTAAGATACGCAACAACATCAGCAATTTGCTGATCGTCTGCCATCATTGACTTTATAGAACCCATTGGGTGCGTCATTGTATCTGCATACTTATGATCTACATTGGATGCCATAGCAGGATCTTTAATCAACGCGATAAGATAATTCTTATCATAAAGTATACCTGCATGATCAAGATTTGGAGGAACAACACCACCCATATTGACGCCTGCACCATTATGACAACCCATACAGGTTGCAAATGCTGCTTCACCGTTGGCTACATTGCCTTGCATCTTGGCTATCTTGCCTACATTGGCCCAAAATGCTTTTTTGGCCTCAGCCTTCTCTTTGTTTTTAGCTGCTTCAGCCTCTTCAACATCTGCAGTACCGTTATAGGTAAAATTCTGACTCTCTACGTGCTTGTGCATCTGAGAGTGAGCAAATGGCTCAACGCCCCAATAAAGCACTAGAGTAAAGATTGCTACGATTCCAAATATTTTCAATTCTTTCATTCTCTACTCCTTATAGTTTTTTTTCTGATTTAGTGATAATAGGTAGCGCAATCCATAATACAAAGAAAAGAATAGCGGCAATGAAACCTATATTTGCAAATAGTGCATCTGTTGGAGGGAGTTTACCCATAAACGTCAACACTATCATATCTAACAACATGAGCCAGAACCAATACTTAAAGAGTCCTCTTCTACTTGCAGGAGCCACATTTGGACTTCTGTCTAGGAATGGAAGCGCAAGGAAAATTACTTGAGCAATACCAAACGCAACCAAGCCAAGGTCTTTAGAGAATGGTCTAAGAATCTCATAACTCCACAAGAAATACCACTCAGGGTAGATATGTGCCGGCGTTTTAAGCCCATTTGCTGGATCAAAGTTTACTGGATCCATTGCAAAATCAAAATGATAGAATACAAGATAGAAGAACAGAATAAAATACACGCCCATCACAAAAACATCTTTACTTAAAAAGACTGGTGAGAAAGGAATAACTTTAGACTCTTTTACTTTTCCTGCTTTATAAAGCTCTGCAGCCTCATCAAAATCAAACTCTTCACCATCTTGGTTGTTTACATGTGGAATTCTCAATGTACCAAAGTGAAGTACAATCAGTCCAATAATTGCTAATGGTATCAACAATACATGTAACATGAAGAATCTTGTTAAGAACGCATCTGCCGGAACATAGTCGCCTCTAATCCATTCAACCAAACCATATGCTTCCAAAGAACCACCAGAGAAAAGGTTTGTAATAACCATACCAGCCCAATAACTCATCTGTCCCCAAGGTAACATATAGCCAGAGAATGCTTCTGCTGAAAATGCAACAAACAGTCCCATACCAGAAAGCCAAATAAGCTCTCTACCTCTTTTGTACGATCCGTAATAAATACCCGTAAACATATGGATATAAATAACTAAAAATACAATCGATGCACCTACACCATGGACATGTCTCCACAACCAACCATAGCCAACTTCTGACATGATTGTGTAGTTTACAGAATCAAATGCTAAATTAGTATCTGGCTTATAGTACATCAATAAAAATATACCACTTATAAGAAGGATACCGAATGTTGCTGCCAACACCATACCCATAGCCCACAAGAAGTTTATATTTTTTGGAATCCAATATTCCGTCTGCATTACTTTTTTAATTGTCTCAGTAGCCAACCTCTGGTCGAGCCATTCACCTATGCTATTTGCTTTTTCAAAATGTGCCATACTCTCCCCCTTATACCGTTAGACCGGCGTCTAACATTTTTTTATACTCAGGACCACTCTCGCCAAGCACTAGTTTAGTTCCATCTATTTTAAATGGAGGTATCTCTAGAGGACTTGGAGGAGGGCCAAATATCTGATGGCCACTTGCATCAAATTCACCACCATGACATGCACACTTAAATTTGTGGTCTGCTGGAAGATAAGCAGGAATACACCCTAGGTGTGTACAGAGTCCTATAGAGACATGAAATCTATCTGCCCCTACAATCACATCTCTCTCATCTGCTTTCATATCTTTTGCTTTTTTTAAAACAAAAATAGGCTTACCTCTCCACTTTTCTACATTTAGCACATTCTCCTGCGCTCCACTTAAATCCACGGTTGTAAAACCTGCTGCCTTAACACTTGGCAATGGATCCCAAGAGCGTTTCATGGCATAAAGTGCGCCTATGCCGCCTAAAGCGGTAAAGCCACCCAATGCCATTCCCATAAAGTCTCTACGACCATTATTGTTATTAGCCATTTTCCCTTCCTTCTTAATAATTTGAATTTTTTATTATATACCCAATGTAATTAAAAAGAATTGACTAAAGCTAAAAGAGTTCATCTGATATATTTATTGTTACCAACTGTAAACTAAGACAAAATCTCTCCTATTATCCCTTTACTGGTCTCTGTGGTTTGGTTTTCCGTGGCAATAGTATGCGTAGAAATCTCATCATTGCGTAAACAAGAAATATCGATAGTGCCAGAAATTAAAATACCAAAACACTTCATTATCTCTCTCTCCTCTTGGCTGCTCTCCTGTAA
>Ga0256844_10000551_pt1 | contig 14358 bp, 10 predicted proteins | sample MusselsmetaG_FD_189100 | JGI IMG/M metagenome (GOLD analysis project Ga0256844, IMG submission 189100) | Mussel associated microbial communities from hydrothermal vent at the East Pacific Rise, Pacific Ocean - Mussels | ecosystem: Host-associated > Mollusca > Shell > Unclassified ... | reverse complement strand
CTCCTGAGGTTGAAGAATCTAATACTGAAGAAGCTCCTGTCTTGGAAGAACCTGTTGCTGAAGCAACTCCTGAGGTTGAAGAATCTAATACTGAAGAAGCTCCTATCTTGGAAGAACCTGTTGCTGAAGCAACTCCTGAGGTTGAAGAATCTAATACTGAAGAAGCTCCTATCTTGGAAGAACCTGTTGCTGAAGTAACTCCTGAGGTTAAAAAGACAGGAATAAGCTCAATGTTCCAACGGCTCTCCACAAAGCTGAGTATGACCAAGGAATCACTGGTCTACCGAATGGATACCCTCTTTCTGGGAAGTAAAGAGATCGATGCAGATCTCTTTGATGAGCTGGAAGAAATTCTAATTACTGCAGACTTAGGTATAAGTACCACCATAGAACTCCTTGATGATGCCAGAAAACGAGTCAAACGAAACGCACTCTCAGATCCCAAAGAACTACGAGCCATACTAAAAGAAAAATTGCGCTCCTTTATAATGGAGTCAAACAAGCCGGCAGAGCTTGTCATGCCGAAAAAAGGCCCCTTTGTGATCATGGTCGTTGGCGTAAATGGTGTTGGCAAAACCACAACCATTGGTAAAATCACAAAAAAATTCAAACGCTCAGGACAATCCGTTTTACTCGTTGCCGCTGATACCTTTCGGGCAGCAGCAGTAGCCCAACTTAAAATTTGGGGCGAACGAAATGAGGTAGATGTTGTATATCAGCAGGAAGGTGCAGACCCATCTGCTGTTGCTTTTGACGCCATGGATCAGGCAGTTGCAGGTGGCTACGATGTGGTAATCGTGGATACAGCCGGAAGGCTTCATACCCAGGTCAACCTCATGGAAGAATTAAAAAAGATTAAACGGGTTATGGGGAAAAGGCTCAAAGGAGCACCCCATGAGATTTTATTGGTACTCGATGCAACAACCGGGCAAAATGCAGTTTCTCAGGCAAAGCTATTTGATGCTGCCGTGGACATAACCGGCCTTGCTTTAACCAAACTTGATGGCACAGCAAAAGGTGGTATCGTTGCCAGTATCTGCCGTGAACTTGCCATTCCCATTCGCTTTATTGGCATCGGTGAACAAATTGATGATCTTCGCGATTTTGACGCTGATGAATTCATTGATGCACTGTTTGGTGAAGACAGCTACAAACAATAGAAAACAGAATAATTTTATATAGTAAATACACATGCAATACCAACGACACGAGCAACCGGGATGCGGAGGATGTATCCTCATTGTTCTTCTTTTCAGCCTTCTCACCGGTGGATTTTCAGGCCTTTTCAATTTCCTCGGTTTCCTTCTTTATTCAGGTATCATAGGCGTTCTTCTCTTTGCTGGGATCTTCTGGGGATTCAGTTACTGGATTCAGAAAAAAGTATCCACATACGAAGCATCCCAGACAGAAAGCCATAATCGATTTGTGTGGCTGCTGGTTCAAATCCTGATCAATATTGCCAAAATTGATGGTGTTGTCAGTAAAGAAGAAATCACCACCATCCAGCGCTTTTTTCAACAAAACCTGCGTTATGATCAAACCAAGATGTATTGGGTGAAAGATCTGATTAAAGAAGCTGTATCTTCCACCCAATCCATGGAAGGACTTCTCCAGGAATTCCGGGATACATTTGCATATGAGCCTCGACTTATTCTTTTGGAACTTATCTACCAGGTTTTGTATACTAAAGCCCAGGTTCCAGATGCAGAGCTAAAAATTGCACGTGATATCGCCGATTACTTACAGATAAAGGATTATGATAAAAGAACCATTGAAGCAAAATATAAATATGGACAGCAGCAACAAAGCTCCAGTAGACAAAGCACTGCAGACAAGTATTACGCAGTACTTGGCCTTAAACCCGGAGCTGATGCAGTTAGCATTAAAAAGGCCCATCGAAAGCTCAGCATGAAGTACCACCCTGACAAGGTTCAGCATCTGGGTGAAGAATTTCGTCTTGTTGCCGAAGAAAAAATGAAGGAAATCAATGCAGCATACGATTTTTTTAAGAAAGGCTAAACAATCATTATTGTACATATAAAGGAGTAAACCAAAATGACGATCTCAACCAAAATGCGTAGCTTCGCTGAAAAATCTTCCTGGATTCGTAAAATGTTTGAAGAGGGAGCCAAAATGAAAGCCGAGCATGGTGCTGAGAATGTTTTTGATTTCAGCCTCGGAAACCCGGATGTTCCACCACCACCTGAATACAACAAAGTCATTCAGGAAATCGTAAAAGATGAAACTCCAGGTGTACATGCATACATGCCGAATGGCGGCTATCCGTGGGTACGTGAAGCTCTTGCCGGTAAGATGTCTAAGGAGCAGGGTGTTGATGTTTTTCATGGCGACATGCTCATGACCTGCGGTGCAGCAGGAGCCATCAATATAGTGATGAAAGCACTGCTTAATCCAGGAGAAGAAGTAATCCTTCTTGCGCCTTACTTTGTCGAATATAACTTCTACGTGGATAACCATGGCGGAGTCAGCAAGGTTGTACAAACGGATGCTGAATTCAACCTTGATCTTGCTGCCATTGAAGCTGCCATCACCAACAAAACAAAAGCGGTCATTACCAACTCACCCAACAACCCCACGGGACAAATTTACCCCCAGGAAGCGCTGAATGAGCTGGGAGCACTACTGGATAGAAAAGGTGCAGAATTTAAGACCACGATCTACCTACTGGCCGATGAACCTTATCGCAAAATCATCTTTGATGACAATGTTGTGGGCAGTGTTTTGCAATCCACCAAAAACTCCATTGTTCTTTCTTCCTACTCCAAAGATCTTTCCCTGCCTGGTGAACGAATCGGATACCTGGCTGTTCACCCTGAGATCACAGACAAGGGAGCACTTCTCAATGCAATAACCCTTGCCAACCGAATTTTAGGCTTTGTAAATGCCCCTGCTCTAATGCAACGAGTTGTTGCAGAGCTTCAGGATGCAAGTGTTGACAACTCCATCTATCAAAAAAGACGTGAGACTTTCTGCAAAATCTTGACAGATGCCGGTTTTGATTTCATTCCGCCCAAAGGAGCTTTTTATGTCTTTCCAAAATCTCCAATTGAAGATGATGTGAAATTCTGTGCACTTCTTCAGGAGGAAAAAATCCTGGCTGTTCCCGGACGCGGATTTGGAGCTCCCGGCTATATTCGTCTTGCTTTCTGCGTTGATGATGCAGTTATTGCAGGTTCAGCTGATGCATTCAAACGTGCCATGGCCAAGGCAAAAGCACTTTAACAATAAGAAATGAAACCATGACAATATTCACTCTCCTGGGATTTAGTGCTGCCATGTTTCTTCTGGCAGCGTCTCCTGGCCCCGGAGTTTTTGCTACAGTTGCACGATCCCTGGCAAATGGTTTTTCCCATGCTGCAGTTCTTGTGCTTGGGATTGTTACCGGTGATCTTATCTTCCTGCTGCTTGCGGTCTATGGACTCTCCAGTATGGCAGAGTTCTTGGGAAGTTTCTTTATCTTTGTAAAATGTGGCGGCGGGCTCTATCTTATATGGCTGGGAATTAAAATATGGCGTTCAGCTCCAGATCCTGTTGCTGTGCATGGAATTAAAGAACTATCATGGAAGAAAAACTTTTTTAGCGGCCTTGCTATCACCCTTGCAAACCCTAAGGTAATCCTTTTCTATCTGGGTTTTCTACCCAGCTTTGTTGATCTTGCAAACCTTAGCCATATAGACATTTTTGTTATAAGCATCGTGGTTACCGTTATACTTGGCTCAGTACTTCTTTGTTATGCCCTGGCTGCATCACAGGCAAAACAACTCTTCCAAAGCAGGCAATCACTTAAGATGGCGAACAGATGTGCGGGTGGAGTTATGATCACGGCAGGCTGTACCATTCTTTTTAAAGACTGACAGTGAAAATTTAAAATCTATGGTTCAAAGAAAGAAAATTGCATTAAAAGAGCCATTGGTTCATGTCCGGCAGAAAGTGTTCCTTACGTAATGATTGCATAATAGTTCAACCATTCTGCCTGTATTTACAATTTGATAAAAAATAAACATGCGAAGAAAAGACAAAGAAATAACAGACAAAGATGAACTCATTGAGATCATAACAAAAGCCAAAGTATGCAGGCTTGCCATGATTGATGGGAATAGTCCTTATATCGTGCCTCTTTCATTTGGATATCATGACAATACGCTCTATTTTCATGGATCTTTAAAGGGGAAAAAGATTGATTTGATACAGAAAAACCCAAATGTCTGTTTTGAATTTGACCATCTCATCGAAACCATCGAATCTGAAAAAGCATGCAACTGGAGTATGCAATTTCAATCAATTATTGGTTTTGGAAAGGCTTGTCTGCTTGAGACAGCAGAAGAAAAACAGCATGCCCTCAGCATCATCATGGCGCAATACAGTAGCCAGCAATATGATTTTCCAGATAAGGGACTACAGGCAACCGCAGTAATAAAAGTCAGGATTGATAGCATGACAGGAAAACAGTCTATCCCTGATCACTAAAAAGAACAAACACTATGAACCCTGCCCCGTTCCTCTCCATTTTTTTTAATCATCCTGTTCCTTCATCTCGTGTAATTACCCGATTATTTATCCCACTAATCGTTTTCCTGCTCATCTCACCAGCCATGGCTGCGCTTCCGCTAACGGTGAAGCTTAATGGGTTGAAAGATCCTTTTAAGAAAAATGTCCTTCTTTTTCTTGAAATCAATAAAATGAAAGATGATAAAGACCTTAACGAACGCTGGATAAAACGTCTTCACAAACATGCCACAAACAATATCCGGGAAGCTCTGCAGCCGTATGGATATTACAATCCGGAAATCAAAAGCGACCTGATCGAAACAGAGGGCAAATGGCTTGCCACATACACTGTTGAGAAGGGACCTCCAGTCAAGATCAATAAAAGAGATGTCCAGTGGTTTGGAGATGGCAGTACAGAACCGGTGTTTCAACAGAGTATTAAAGAATATCACAAAAGAGCAGGTGATATTCTGATCCACGCAGATCACGAAACAGAAAAAAACAGATTTATGAGCATGGCTCTTTCCAATGGGTATCCAAAAGCCAAATTCTTAACAAGTGAGTGGCTGGTCGATCTAGCGAAGAACAGTGCCGACCTCACACTTTATATGGATACCGGTCCGTTATACTATTTTGGAGTTATTAATTTCAAACAGGATTTTCTCGATCCGGATCTTATCCAAAAGTATATTACCATTGAAAAAGGTTCGCCCTATTCGCATGATGCATTATTGGAATTTCAGCAAAATCTGATAGCAAGCAACTATGCAAAAGAAGTAACCATCATCCCCTTATTTAAAGAAACCGTGGATCAGCAACTGCCATTAGATGTCCTCATGAAACGTATTTCTCCGCATAAATTTGCATTTAACGTCGGTTATGAATCAAATACAGGTGTCCGTGGGGGGGCACGCTGGGACAACCGCCTGATTAATCGCCATGGCCATCATTCCACAGTACTCCTCAAGATCTCCCAGAAAGAAAGTTTATTCCGAGCCCAATATAATATTCCTGTACTGCACCCTGTCACTGACAGATGGGTGTCAACAGCCAGCTATGAGTATGATGAAAGCCCCGACACGAAAAGTACCACAACTGAATTCGAAACAGCTTTTGTACGGAGAAATCTTGCCGATACTCTTTTCTACAAGGGGTTCCTGCTGGCCTCGAACGAACAGTTCAGCGTTAAAAGTGAACCTGATGAAAATACGACCCTTTTCAGTGCTGGCTCAACCTTTCGTTTTTCCGATATAGAAGATTCAATTTTCCCCCAACACGGCCACTACGTTTTTGCAGATCTTCGCGGGGCTGCAGAGGCATTATTATCAGATACATCCTATGGCCGATTACACCTCAAGGGACGCTATATGTTTGGTCTGGGCGCAAGTGGGCGTATTGATACCCGCTTGGAAGTCGGCACTGCCTGGGTTGATGATTTTGAAATTTACCCAACAACGCTAAGGTTCTTTACAGGTGGTGACAATTCGGTTCGTGGCTACCAATACGAATCACTCGGACCATTAAATGAAAACCAGGTGAGTGTTGGTGGTAAAAATGTTGTCAGCGGCAGTTTTGAGTATGATCACCGGGTGGCTGAATCCTGGGTAGTTGCAGCTTTTGCGGATGCTGGCAATGCCTATAATGAAAAACTTGAGAAGATCTTCGTCGGTGCAGGAGTTGGAATTCGCTGGCTGGCACCTTTTGGCTCACTCAGGGTTGATATTGCCTATCCGGTGAGCGAGAACCCCGGGTTTGGAGACTGGAGACTTCATGTAGGTTTTGGTGCAACACTGTGAAAAAATGGTTTTTCCGTATATCACTCGCTTTTCTGTGCCTTCTTCTCTGTATATTTTCTTTCGGCTTTTTTTTACTTGGAACCGAAAGTGGTGCTCAATTCCTGATAGCTCAGACTGAAAAGTTCTTGGATCACAGTTTAGAAATTGCATCAACAAAGGGAAAGGTGTTTGGTCATCTTGAATTCACTGACATTACATTCAAAAATGCTGAACAAATAACAACAGTCGGCAGCCTGGTACTCGACTGGAATCCAACGGATTTACTGAAGAAGCATGTTCATATTCTGGAATTCAGAGCAGATGATGTATCCTACGACACCCTGTCTATAACACAAGAAGAGAGTACGCCACTCATCCTGCCAGAACTCACACTACCCGTCAAAATAAGCATAGACAACTTAAGTATAAACAATCTTCATTATTCTTCTACTCCTGATTCTGAAGACATTATCGTTGACAACGCAGGACTCATCCTGACCTGGGATACGAATGGAATCAATATTCAGAAACTGGATATTGCCATACATGAAGCGTCTCTTCAAGCCACAGGCGACATTAAGCCCACCGGGAACTATCCACTGCATCTGACGACAACCCTCAAAGCCCTAAGTCCTGATCTCCCTGCAATCACAATGCTTGGAACATATGAAGGTGACTTGCAAAACCTTCGCCTCAAGGAAGAGATCAGCGGAGATGTCACAGCTGATCTAAGCATGATTCTCCACGATGTCATTTCTGAGATTTCCTGGCAGGCAAACGTGGAAATCAAAAAATTAAGTCCTGCTGTTTTTTCTGACATCCCTGGAATAATTATTGGTAACATCACAAGTAAAGGCAATCTGAACCTGGCAGAAGTGTCTTCTGTTTTACGCCTACGAGACCAGGAGACACCAGAACTAAACTGGGATTTGGATCTAAATGTTGATGTAAAAGATATCACCGGAAAGCTCTTCCTTGAGATCAAACAACTCATTCTACAGCATGCTGAAACAGAGACACATATTGAGCTCACAGGAAGCACTGATCTGGATCTAAACTTTGATCTGTCTCTGAACTGGCAAAGACTCCAATGGCCCATCACCGGCGATGCTGACTATGATTCTGACATAGGCGAAGCAACAATTAAAGGGAACCTCGACGATTTCCTCCTGAATGTAAAAGCTGATTTAGCAGGTAGCCAGCTCCCCAAAGGGGATATTCTGTTTAGTTCTGAAGCAAGTACCAACGGATTGCAGAACATTCAGCTGACCCATAATCTTTTAGGTGGAATGATTGACTCACAGGGCTTGGTGGAATGGTCACCCACAGTTAAATGGGACATAAGCAGCCAGGGAAAGGACATGAATCCCGGCAGTGAATATCCGGATTGGCCCGGTAAAATTGACTGGAAGTTACGGACTGACGGTAATGTTACGGAACAAGGAACTTATGTAAATATTTTCATTGATGCCCTCGGCGGGGTGATGAGAAACCTTCCTGTTTCCGGAACCGGTACCATCAAAGTACAACCAAACGACATTCATGTTGACGGGCTACTCTTTGCAGTCGGCAGTGCCATGACATCTGCGGAAGGACATCTTAATGAAAAATCCAACCTGCAGTGGAAAGTTGATATCGCTGATTTGTCCGACTTGCATCCCCATGCATCAGGCCGATTTAATGCCACAGGAACCATTCAAAAAAGAATGACAGAGCCTCGAATCAACATGAAACTCTCAGGGGCATCCATTCGTTATTCCGATATAAAGCTGGAGAAATTAGATGGTGATGCATCCCTTGATCTTAGCTGGAATAGCCCTTTTTCTTTAAACCTCTCGGCTATAAACCTTCAATCCGGTGAAAATCTTATATCAAATCTTTCCACGAAAAGCAGCGGTACCAGAGAAAAACACAGTATGCACTTTGAGGCGAGCCATGGAATGGCAGATATCAGCCTTGATCTGACTGGTGCTTACCAAAAAGAAAAATGGCAGGGAATTCTTGAGGATCTTAACATTATTTCCACAGATTTTGGTACCTGGGAGTTAGAAAATTCTGCAAAGATAACTGCGTCAGTATCTTCTGCCGCCATGGAACCACTCTGCCTTAGGAGAGAAGATTCAAATGTATGCATGAATGGATCGTGGGAGAAAGAAAATAATAACACTCAAGGGGCTCTTCAAATAAAGAAAGTTCCACTGAACTGGCTCGAGCCCTGGCTACCTGAAACAGTTGAAAATTTGACAGGACTCTTTTCAGGCCAGGCACACATCAGCACACAGAATTTCCTCAAAGCAGATGTTACTGCCTCAATAACACCAGGCGACATCAGCTACGTAACTGACAGAATTACAGGCACATTTCCCCATGAGGGCATGAAGCTCACCCTGAAAGTACTGGATGAAAAACTCGATGCGAATCTTCTTCTAAGTATTGATTCAAACACCCTGAGCGCTAAGCTGCACTCCCCAAATCTTCTGCAGAAAGATATTGGTACCAAGGCAAAACTTGACGGAAAACTCCTTGTTAATGCAAAGAATTTTGATCTGATTAAAACTCTGGTTCCTGAAGTTCAGGATCTGGATGCAATGATCGATCTGGATTTTACTATTCTAGGGAACATTGAAGAACCGGAAATCAACGGGAAGGGGCAAATAGATATTGCCCATATACATATTCCTGCAGCAGGGCTTGATCTGGCAGATACAAGCATGGATGTTCTTGCCAAAAATAAAGAAGTAACTGTTTCTGGTAAATTCATCTCACCTGAAGGAGAACTTATACTGGACGGGACAGCAAGCCTTGATGCTTCAAAACAATACCCTGCACACGCCACCCTTAAAGGTGAAAACTTCAGGCTGGTAAATCTTCCGGATATCAAACTGTTCCTCTCATCAGACCTTCTCTTTGAAAAGAAGCCAGGCCTTATGAGTCTTACCGGGGAAGCAACAATTCCAAAGGCTGATATACTCATGAAGGTCTTGCCAGTCGGCAGCCAGTCAGTATCTCCCGACGTGGTGATTCTTCAGGAAGTGAAAGAGGAAGAGGCAGAGTCACCTTTCCAGATGCAACTGAAAATCACCCTTGGAGATGATGTCCATTTTTCGGGTTTGGGATTTAGTGCATACATTGATGGACAGCTGTCAATACTTTCAGAACCGGAAGAGCAGCTACTTGGAAGTGGTGCCTTTCACATCAAAGAGGGAAAATATCGAGCCTATGGACAGAATCTCAAGATCGAAACCGGGGTGATTTCCTTTCCGGGCGGCCCCTTAAGTAAACCTGGAATAAATATTCGGGCAACACGAACCATTGGCGACATTGTTGCCGGAGTCTATGCCATTGGCCCTGCTGCAAAGCCCAGAATAACAACATTTTCTAATCCGCCCATGTCTGAAAGCCATGTGATTTCCTACCTGCTCACCGGATCGGCACCAGATGATGTTGGAAAAGGGGCTAAAGTTTCAATGGGAAAACAGATCAACAACAAACTTTCTGTTGGAGTGGACACTGATGTAAAAACGGGTGATAGCGAATTTATCACCCGCTATCGCCTAAGCCGTAAGGTACATGTGCAAACTACAACAGGGGCAAACAGCAATGCAGCAGATATTTATTACACCATCGAACTGGAAGACGATGATGTTAAATTACCTTTAACAGAGCCATGATCTATACATCAAAAATAGGAACAGCATTTCGGTCCATATCAATGGCTACCATGGTAACCGTGGCTTCTGTTACTTTATGTTCTTCATCGGAACACCGCGGATGGGCAAGCACATCAACATGTATCCTGATGGATGTTCTTCCGATTTTTACAGTCTGACACCAGAGGCTGACAAGATCACCAACCTGAACAGGCAGATGAAACTGGACGGAATCCATACTCACTGTCACATACCGGTGATGGGCCTGCCGCAATGCTTCAACCGCTGCAGCCTCATCAATCATTGAAAGGATAACACCACCGAAAATATCTCCGTCCGGATTAGTATATTTAGGTAACATAACCAGCCGAATAGCCGGTTCATTAGAAGGTACTTTCATGGTAGGATCAACTATGGTTATCTGGAATTGGATTTATAGCGTCACTCGCGTATGACTCATTAATTTCTTTGAATTTTTCTAATCTTCCAGAAAACATGTGGAATAACAAGCCATTTTTCATATACAGTAGAATTAACAACATTTTTTTCAGTTCAGTTTGACTGTTTCCCCTCATTCCCATACAATAACGAGACTCTAACCCACAGGAATCAACATGGAAATAACATATCCCGGCCTGATGTGGCTGACTATTGGTGTAACCTTCTTTGTTTTGGAGATGGCGGTGCCCGGCTTTATCCTCTTCTTTTTCGGGCTTGCTGCCTGGCTGACAGCACTTGGTTGTTATTTTTTCCCCTGGAGTGTCAACACCCAGCTTGCCGTATTTCTTGTACTCTCGCTTGTTTGCCTTTTTGGTCTGCGTGGAATTGTTAAAAAGGTTTTTATTGGGGATAAAAAAGACGCAGAACCAGACTCCATTCTGGCTAATGGTGGTGAAAAATGTGTGATAACGAATGCTATAAAACCCCCAGCAGAGGGACAGGTTAAATTTGCAGGCACCTTTTGGCGTGCTGAAGCAGATGAAGAGATTGAAAAAGGTGAAGTCGTTGAGATTATCAAGCAGATCGATCTGCTTATTACTGTAAAAAAACTCGAAAAATAGAAGAATCCTCTTCACGGAGATACTCATGGAAACTTTCGTAGCACTCGGCATTCTCATTGCTTTTATGGTTGTTGTTCTTGTTAAAACTGCTGTGATTGTTCCACAGCGTATGGAATTTGTAGTGGAACGCCTTGGAAAATACAGGGATACCTTACAAGCAGGTTTTCACATTCTGATACCCTTTTTCGACAAGGTGGCCTACAAACGTAGCCTGAAAGAAGAACCTATTGATATCGCTGCACAAACCTGTATTACAGCGGATAACGTCACTCTAGAGGTGGATGGTATTTTGTATATTCAGGTAATTGATGCTAAGAAATCAGCCTACGGAATAGATAACTTCCATTTTGCTGCTGCCCAGCTAGCCCAAACCAGCCTCCGTTCTGCCATTGGTAAAATTGATCTCGATAAAACCTTTGAAGCAAGAGAGACCTTAAACGGACAGGTTGTCATGGCACTGGACGAAGCCGCTGAGAACTGGGGAGTAAAAGTGCTTCGTTATGAAATAAAAGACATCCAGCCACCACGCACAGTTCTTGAGGCCATGGAAAAACAGATGAAGGCCGAACGGGAAAAACGCGCAGACATCGCTCGCTCTGAAGGTGATAAACAGTCCACCATAAATCGTGCCGAAGGGGATAGAGCAGAAGCAATTGCCTTGTCAGAAGGCGAGAAAATGAAACGAATCAATGAGGCTGAAGGAAAGGCAAAAGAGATCACCATGGTGGCAGAAGCCACCGCAGAGGGGATCAGGAGAGTAGCAGAAGCATTGAGTATGCCAGGTGGAAATGAGGCAGCTAATCTGGAAGTTGCAAAAGGCTACGTCAAAGAATTTGGAAAGCTGGCAAAAGAAAACAACACCATGATTCTGCCTGCAAATTTAACGGATGTAGCTTCCATGGTGACTGCAGCAATGTCCACCATAAAGCAAACCAAAGCTAAACCATCAGTCAGAAAACCTGCTGGAACCACGCGGCCACGTACACCACAAACACCACGGGCATAATTCATTATATTCAAGTTTGAGTTTTATGTAGGTTTACCCATTGTAAACTGCTTCAAAAGACACATTTTACCCATAGCTAAGGTTTACTTTTTAGTTATATTTTAAGGAGATTTCATTAATGAACAGTTTCCACAGACCATTAACAATAGCATGCGCCATGTTGTTGTTCACCTTTTTGTTTTCCGGGATTGCATGGTCTAACAATATAGAATTTCTCGATAAAGAACTTATCAGGGATCTGAACTTTGGTGTGTATGAAGTTGTCACCCCAAAACTTGAAAGTAACAAGATTAAATATGCCCGTAAGTTGCCCTTTGACAAACTGGATTTTATAGAGAGAAATGAAAAATATTTCAGCATTGGAACAGCATTTTTCATAAATGAAAAAGAACTGATGACTGCAGCACATGTTTTTAGCCTGATGTATTTTTCCCTTCTCCAGGATTTTTATATCCGGGATGCCAAAGGAAATGTCTATCCAGTCAGCACCATAAAGAAATATTCAACTCTTCGTGACATGGTGGTTTTCGATCTCAAAAAATATCCGGGTAAAATCGTTCCATTAAAAAGAGATGGGAATGTGGAAATTGGCGACACGGTGTTTTCTGTCGGTAATGCGCAGGGAGAGGGTATTGCCTACAGGGCAGGTCAAGTTGCATCGTTTACCCCGGAGCGCGAATATGGAAAATGGAAGGATATCAGGTTTACCTCCCCAGCATCACCTGGCAACAGTGGCGGCCCGCTTCTCAATTTGCAGGGAGAAGTTGTTGGTTTAATAATCAAAAAAAATCAAAGTGAAAATTATAACATTGCTGTTCCCATAAACGAGACAGACAATCTGACAAATAAAGCGGAGTTTCATCTTCGTAATGTGGTCGCCGGAATATACGGTGTTGATGACACCATAAGCAGGGATTGGTTTTACGCAGTAAACCTGCCAGCAACGGTTGAAGATATTGCAAACAAGGCCCAGAATAACTTAAACGACCATTGGAAATCCTTATGGACTGAGTTGATGGAAACAGTCAGGGAGAGGAACATGCCAAGGGGAGAACAGTTTCGTGACTATCTCAGAAAACAGTCGCTGGTCAAAGGACTTGCCCCGCTTATACCTGGAAAAGACTTCAGGAAATGGGATGCCAGCGGATGGTTTGGAGAAAAGCTGCCCATTACCGCCTCACAAAATGTATACAGAAGTACAGGACGGGTTACAGACTTGCATGTTGTAGTAGAAAAACCCGAAGATATCAGCCTTAAAGAGTTTCTTGATTCCCCAAAAATTGTAATGGAAAACCTTTTAAAAGCCATTTCTATTCCTCGCCAAGTCGGCACCGAGCAAGTTCCCATAATCAGTCTTGGGGAGCCGGATAAAAAGGATTTTATTCAGGATAAACTGGGTAGAAAGTGGATCACCTCTCTGTGGAATCTCCCCTATTCCGATATGTTTATTTACAACTCTTGCCTGCCCTACCCGAAAGGCGTCATTTGTCTTGTGGACAAAAAACGAAATGCCAGCCAGAAATATGGCTATTTCAATGCCATCCATGACGGATACAATGAACATGTTATCGGATATGTGGGTGAGATTGACGACTGGGAGGAATACTTTTCCCTTGGCGAAAAATATCTTCCGGAACTCTTCCAGAATGGCAAAATTGTACAAAAAGATAACAATCTGAAGGTTACATTAAAAGACTTTACCATTGATTTTGACAATGACAAAATTAAAGGTGATTCCACCATCCATATGCATATAGGCTATTCAAATGAAAAACTACAGGCTGAAGATCTCCTGTTATTTGAGATATTTCCCGTAACCGGAGGCAAGGCACAGTACAGGATCCGAGCATTCTACGAACCCGGTGTTTTTAGTTCTGCTAAATATAAATCCAAATGGAATGCTATTATTAATGGAACTGGTGATTACTCTGGAAAGATTAGCAACAAAGGAGACAAGCTGGTGATAAAACAAGCCGTTCAAAACACAAAAAAAACATTCACCTCAATCCACAACAAGCAGATCAGTAAAGTATTTGTTACTGGCTGTTATCACGAGACCTCAGATGAGGGCGTTGAGGAAGATTGTAAGGAGTTTTTTCAGAGTATTGATTTTAAGATGCCTTAAATAATCAGCATTTCCGTGCCAAATTGTGGCGCAATTAAAATTCTTCAAGGTAGCCCTTATGTACAATCCATAGCAGCAGTCCTGGTGGCAGCTGCTATACCCTGTAATCAGACATAAAATGGAAAAAAGAACGGTGTCAAAAATATAGTAACAGCCCCAACCAGAATGGAAAGAGGAATACCGATCTTCACAAAATCACCAAAAGTATATTTTCCAGGTCCATAAACCATAA